>OGEA01001242.1_pt1 | contig 12092 bp, 10 predicted proteins | sample 1570531 | NCBI WGS metagenome assembly OGEA01 (sample SAMEA2581973, study PRJEB24529) | metagenome | biome: Human gut stool | place: China | collected 2011 | reverse complement strand
ATTTAGCGTTAGCTAAATTTCAATGCCCGACCGACACTCCGCTAAACCATAATTTTCACGACTTCTGATGAAAAACAGTTTTTTATGGCAAATTACTAAAAAGTAAAGGTTAAATTTGTTTAATATTGTTATCAATTTTGTAACCTTTTGCCGATTATGCAAAATCTATAAAAAAAATAAAGAAATTTGAAAATAGAGGTTGATTTTTTTCTCGTTTTTGTGTAATATGTATATAAGAGATATATTGTATTTTAAATATATTAATTCATTAGGCTCTTATTATAAGAATTTTTGCTACAAAGGCTTGTTTTGCAAAAATTACAGGTGTTATGCATTTTGTATATGTTTGCAGCTAAGGTCAAAGCAAAATACAGCCTGAATAATATGCTTACAATTATATGAATATTTGCTTAGAAAAAGAGGTAAATAAAATGTCAAACAGATTATTCCAGGGTATTGTTCACCAGATGAAAGATGCAATTGACAGAACAATAGGCGTTATTGACGAAACTTCTGTTGTTATAGCTTGTTCAGAGCTCGGCAAAATCGGTGAGGTAAACGAAAGCGTAAATTCAGAAACCTTAAGTTCAACAGCTCCTTTTGTAATCAACGGCTATACATATAAGTCATTTGGCAGCAACGCTAAGTATGATTACGCTGTATTTGTACAGGGTACAGATGAGTATGCTCAGAAGTACGCACAGCTACTTTCTGTTTCTTTTGCAAGCATTAAGCAGTATTATGACGAGAAATATGACCGTTCAAACTTTATTAAGAATGTAATTCTCGACAACATTCTTCCGGGCGATATCTATCTTAAGGCAAGAGAACTTCACTTTAACAGCGAAGTTTCAAGAGTTTGTCTTCTTATCAAAATCGTTTCAAAAACAGATGTTTCTGCATACGATATTATTCAGAATCTTTTCCCGGACAAGTCAAAGGACTTTGTTATCAATATTAATGAGTACGAAATTGCACTCGTAAAAGAGATTAAGGCGGATACAGAGAGCCGTGACCTTGAAAAACTTGCAAGCTCTATTTCAGACACACTTTCAAGTGAATTCTACACCCACTGCGTTGTAGGTATAGGTACAACGGTAACAGGTATTAAGGACCTTGCCCGTTCATTTAAAGAAGCACAGAGCGCACTTGAGGTTGCAAAGGTATTTGATACAGAGCGTACAATAGTAAGCTATGATAACCTCGGTATTGCCCGTCTTATTTATCAGCTTCCCACAACTCTTTGTGAAATGTTCTTAAAGGAAGTTTTCAAGCGTGGTTCAATCGAGAGCCTCGACCAGGAAACACTTTTTACAATTCAGCGTTTCTTTGAAAACAACCTTAATGTTTCTGAAACATCAAGAAAACTTTTTGTTCACAGAAATACACTTGTTTACAGACTTGAAAAAATAAAGAAACTTACAGGTCTTGACCTTCGTGAATTTGAGGACGCTATCGTATTTAAGGTAGCTCTTATGGTTAAAAAATACCTTAACGCAAGTCCTGCAAAGTATTGATTGAGTGAATTTAATATGGCTCTGCACTGCCGCTTTTTCGGTAGTGCAGGCCATTTTGACTTTTTAGAATTAACTTGTCAAAATATTACAAAATATTGTATTATATAACGCAAAATATACAGAACAAATGTATATTTTGTAATAAAGGTGAAATTTATGATAGATTTTAACAATGTATCTAAAACCTATCCGAATGGCACTCATGCGCTTTATGATGTTTCTATACATATAGACAAGGGCGAGTTTGCTTTTATAGTAGGTGCATCCGGAGCAGGTAAAAGTACGTTTTTAAAACTGATTATGCACGAGGAAAGTCCGTCGTCAGGCGAAATAATCGTGAATAATCTTAATATAACAAAGATGCGCCGCAGAAAAGTTCCGTATCTTCGCCGTCATATGGGGATTGTATTTCAGGACTTCAGACTGATAGATAAGATGAATGTCTTTGACAATGTAGCTTTTGCAATGAGAGCAATCGGAGCGAGCGCATCATCAATTAAAAAACGAGTTCCGTACATTCTTGAGCTTGTCGGACTAAAAAATAAAATGAAAAACAAGCCAAGTGAGCTTTCGGGCGGTGAGCAGCAGCGTGTCAGCCTTGCAAGAGCATTGGTAAATAATCCTGAAATTATCATTGCCGATGAACCGACAGGTAATGTTGACCCTGAAATGTCACATGATATTATTCAACTTTTGAGTGAAATTAACGATATGGGTACAACTGTACTTGTTGTTACTCACGAACACGAACTTGTAAGACAGTTTAACAAGCGTGTAATTGTAATTGACCACGGCAGAGTAAAGAGCGACACTAAAAATCCCGAAGCTGCACTTGCATATGATGCGCAGTATGAGGATATTGACGAAATTATTGAGGGTATTGCCCTTAGCAAAGAAACAAAAGAAAACTTTGTTGACAACAATGTCGTTCCAGACTAAAAAGAAAGGAACATAATATGAGTGGCTTTGGCTATTTAATAAGAGAAGGTTTCAGAAGTATATGGAGCAACCGAATTATGAGTATTGCTTCGATATGCGTTCTTGTAAGCTGTCTTGTGCTTACAGGTGCGGCTGAACTTATTTCGGTAAACATAGAAAAGGAAGTTGACTCTGTTGGAAAAACCAATGAAACAACCGTTTACATCAAGGACGGAACATCTGACCTTGAGGCGGTTTACATTGGCAAAAACCTTGAGAAACTTGATAATATTACTTCTGTAAAATTTTACCCGAAGGAAGATGCAATCAACGAATTTAAAGATTCACTTCCGGAAGCTGTATTTGAAAATGTAAACGGCGACAACAACCCGTTGCCCGATGCATATATAATTGCAATGGACGATTTGTCAAAGTACGACCAAACTATTGACGCAATTTTAAAGGTTGACGGTGTTGATTCTATCAACAACCGCAGTGAGCTTGCGAGAAAACTTACCGATATAAGCAATCTTGTAAGCTACATAAGTCTTGCGATAGTTGTTGCACTTACGATTATTTCTCTGTTTATCATTGCAAATACAATCAGAACAACAATGTATTCAAGGCGATTTGAGATAAGTATTATGAAGTCTGTCGGCGCAACCAATGCTTTTGTTCGACTGCCGTTTGTAGTCGAGGGTATGGTTCTCGGTTTTATTTCAGCCATTATCGGTACAGGCGTACTTTATGTGGTATATGAGGGCGTTATGTCGGCAGTAAATTCATTCGTAAAAATTTCTACAATTCCATTTTCGGATGTTTGCTTGCAGGTCGGCGGTATCTTCATTATTGCAGGTATGCTGATTGGCGCATTCGGCAGCTTTATTTCAATGCGTAAGTATCTGAAGATGGAAGGAAACGAAATTCTCGGCTGGTAATAACAAAGGAGTATATTTGATGAAAATAACTAAAAGAAAATTCAAAGCTGTGCTTTGTGCTATTCTCAGCGTTTGTGTTCTTACTTTTTCGGTTTATCCTGTATTTGCCGCAGAACAGAAATCAACAGAGGCAGTTACGGAAGAAACACAGGCAACCACAATTGACCCGAACGATATAGACGCTCTTGAGAACAGAAGACAGGAACTTCAGGCGCAGAGCGATAAATATCAGCAAATTCTTGAAAAAACAAAAGAAAATATTGCAGATCAGGAAGAATATGTTAATGCGCTTGTAAGCAAGGTGCAGGTTCTCGATGATAAAATCGAACTCAGCCATCAGAGCATTAATGAGCTTAACGGCAAAATTCAGGACAAGCAGACAGCTATTGATAACGCCAATAAGAGCATTGAAAATCAGATGAATACTCTCCGCAACAGACTCAGAAATATTTATATGGCAGGCAATACAACTGACCTTGAAATTATTTTCGGAGCAAAGAGCTTTTCTGATTTTCTTGATAAAATGGAGCTTGTTGAGGCACTCTCTGATTACGATAATAATCTTATCAATTCAATTAAGGGCGACCTTGAGAATATTTCTAAAGAAAAGGCAGAACTTGAAAAGGATATGGATTCACTCGAGGCAGAAGAGGCAAGCCTTGAAAGCGATCAGCAGGAACTTAACAAAATTCTTGAAGAGAATAAAGAACTTTTGGCAGGACTTTATAAGACAAGCGATAAGGCGACAAGCGAAATCCAGAACGGCGCACTTGAAAGTGATGATATAGAAAAGGCTATTTCTAATTATTACGCTGAAAAGGCAAGACTTGAGGCAGAGCGTGCCGAGCAGGAAAGAAATAATAATTCAAACAGCGGTGGCTCATCAAGCGGCACTGTTCACGATGACCTTGAGGTTTCACCGTCAGGCTTTGTATGGCCGTGCCCGGGCTATTACTATCTTACTTCCGAATGGAACGAGGACAGAGGCTCTTATAACCACGGTGCAATTGATATAGCAGACGCAGGAATTATGGGAGCGGATGTTGTTGCCGCAAAAGAAGGCGTAGTAATTGATTCTTACAACGGTTGTTATCACAACTGGGGTAAAGACGGTTCATGCGGTTGCGGCGGCGGTTACGGCAACTATGTAATGATTGCTCATGACGGCGGTAAGATGACTGTTTACGGTCATCTCTCCACAACTATGGTTTATACGGGTCAGCATGTATATCAGGGACAGGTTATCGGCTTTGTAGGTTCTACAGGTCATTCAACAGGTGCGCATCTCCACTTTGAAACAAGACTTAACGGTGTAAAATATAACCCAATGACAGAATATCAATCATAATTAATAATTAAAATTAATCCCTTTGCATATACTTTATAAAAAGTTATGCGGAGGGATTTTTTATGCTTACGGCACTGACTGTTAAAAAGCACGAACGAAGAAAAGGACTGAAAGGTTTAGTTGACAGACTTAAGCGTGACAGAGCGGTAGTACAGGTGAAAAGAGCAAGAGGTGTGTACCTTAAACAAATTACATACATTTCATACGGAAGAAAACCGAGATTTGAAAAACTCGAAAAAATAATCGGCGACAGTAAAAACAGAATAATTTGTTCGCCTAAAATAGATTTCCACGATGAGTGTGGTTTTCGCAGATTTGAAAATTCGGATTTCACGGCAAGACTTTGTACCAATCTTGCAATATGCCTGCTTTCTATGTGTGATTTTGCGGAAAAATTAAAAATCGGCATATATGATCCCGACGGCAGGGACAGTGAATTTTTAAATTATGTGATGAAATATTCCTCTGATGTTACCGTTGTTACAAATTCTCCCGATGTATATTACGATGAAAACGAACTGATAATGGAGAATATGGGAGCTTGCGCAACTGTTACAAAACGAACGGAGGAGCTTGAACTCTGTCAACTCATAATTGCTCCACGCACAATAGAAAATACTTTTTCGTCAAATGACAAAACATTGATATTGACAAACGGCAGACCGAAAGCGGAGGTTTTAGGCGAGATTTACTATAAGTATTACTTTAAAATGCCTAACGGCTTTGACAGAATAAAGCCGCAGGAGATTGAAACGGAGTATTTTTGTTCTGCACTGTATTCACTTGGAAGACAGTACAGTTTAGGCTCTATAGTGCCGACAATGTGCAGTAATTTTTCAACAAGTCAAACTGTAAAATCCTTATATGCGCAGTTTGAAAAAATAAATAAAACCGATGAATAGAGGAGGCTTGCCTCATTTTTTCCGTATATGTGCTTTGCTGCCAATATTTTGCATTTTGCTTGACATTGGCGTTAAAAAATTTTATAATTAAAAAGTATGTAAGAATTCTACAGATTTCATTTTTCTGATTGAAAGGACGATGTATAATGGCAGCAAAACAAATTATGCTTACAGCAGAAGACGTTAAAAAATACGAGGAAGAACTCGAATTCTTAAAAACCGAAAAACGAAAAGAAATTGCGGAAAAAATCAAGGTTGCCCGTTCATACGGTGACCTTTCGGAGAACAGTGAATATGATGATGCCAAAAACGAGCAGGCTATGCTTGAGGCTCGTATTGCTACTGTTGAGGTTACTCTTAAAAATGCCGTTATCATTGATGAGAGCAACACTTCAAACGAGCATGTTCACCTTACTTCTGTTGTAAAGGTTGAGTATGTTTCAAACGGCAGACAGGTATCTTTCAAAATCTTAGGTTCAGGTTCAAACGGAATTAACCCGAGAGAGGGCGTTATTTCTGATGAATCACCAATCGGTAAAGCTCTTATGGAGAGAAGCGTAGGCGATGTAGTTGAGGTTGAAACTCCTGCCGGCGTTCAGGGACTTAAGATTTTAGAGATTTCAAAGTAAGCAGTGTTGAAAGGAAATATAAATAATGAGTGAGAAGAATCAGTCACAGAATACTGAAAATCTCGGTGAGCTTTTAAAGATTCGCCGTGAAAAGCTTGCGGCTTTACAGGAGGCAGGCAAGAATCCGTTTGAAATAACAAAGTACGATGTTACACACCACAGTTCAGATGTTAAAGAAAACTTTGAAGAGCTTGAGGGCAAGTCGGTTTCTTTGGCAGGCAGAATTATGTCAAAGCGTGTTATGGGTAAGGCTTCTTTCTGCCATATTCAGGACTTAAAGGGCACAATTCAGGTTTATGTGGCAAGAGATAATATCGGCGAAGACAGCTACAAAGATTTTAAGAAATACGATATAGGCGACATCGTTGGCATCAGCGGCGAAGTATTTAAGACAAAGACGGGCGAGATTTCAATTCACGCAACTTCTGTAACACTTCTTTCAAAGAGCCTCCAGATTCTCCCCGAAAAATACCACGGCCTTACAAATACAGATACCCGTTACAGACAGCGTTATGTTGACCTCATTATGAACGAAGAGGTTAAGGATACATTTGTAAAGCGTTCAAAAATAATCAAAGAAATTCGTAACTTCCTTGATGAAAGAGGATTTATGGAAGTTGAAACCCCTATGCTTGTTGCAAATGCAGGCGGTGCGGCAGCAAGACCGTTTGAAACTCATTACAATGCACTTGACGAAGATGTAAAACTTCGTATTTCTCTTGAACTTTACCTTAAAAGACTTATTGTCGGCGGTCTTGAAAAAGTTTACGAAATCGGACGAGTATTTCGTAATGAGGGTGTAGACACAAGACACAACCCTGAATTTACACTTATGGAACTTTATCAGGCATACACCGATTACTACGGTATGATGGACCTTACAGAGAGTATGTTTAAATATCTCGCAGAAAAGGTATGCGGCAGTTCTGTAATAACATATAACGGCATTGAAATTGATTTCGGTAAGCCTTTTGAGAGAATTACAATGGTTGACTGCATTAAAAAATATGCGGGAATTGACTTTGACGAAGTAAAGACAGACGAAGAGGCTAAGGCTCTTGCAAGAGAGAAGAACATTGAATTTGAAGAGCGCCATACAAAGGGTGATATCGTAAACCTTTTCTTTGAAGAGTTCTGCGAAAAGAATCTTATCCAGCCTACATTTGTTATGGATCATCCGCTTGCTATTTCTCCGCTTACAAAGAAAAAGCCTGATGACCCTGAAAAGGTAGAGAGATTTGAGCTTTTTATCAATACTTGGGAAATGTGTAACGCTTACTCCGAGCTTAACGACCCTATCGACCAGAGAGAAAGATTTGCTAAGCAGGAAGAGGCTTTTGCAAACGGTGACGAAGAGGCAAACCACACAGACGAGGACTTCCTCAATGCGCTTTCTATCGGTATGCCACCGACAGGCGGTATCGGATACGGCATTGACAGACTTGTTATGCTCCTCACAGATTCACCTGCAATCAGAGATGTATTGTTGTTCCCGACAATGAAGCCGTTGGACTCTGACAAGAAGGTTTCCAAGGAAGTTTCGGCTCCTGCGGAGGCTACTCAGACGGCTCCCGTTGTGGAAGAAAAAATTGATTTTTCCAATGTTCAGATTGAGCCTTTGTTTGAGGATCAGGTCGATTTTGACACCTTCTCCAAGAGTGATTTCCGTGCCGTAAAGGTCAAGGAATGCGAAGCTGTGAAGAAGTCCAAAAAGCTCTTAAAGTTCGTTTTGGACGACGGAACCGGCGTAGATAGGGTCATTTTGAGTGGTATTCACGAATATTATGAGCCGGAAGAACTGGTCGGTAAGACCTGCATTGCAATCACCAATCTGCCTCCGAGAGCGATGATGGGTATCGACTCCTGCGGTATGTTGATCTCAGCCGTGCATCACGAAAACGGTGAAGAAAAGTTGCATTTGCTGATGGTCGATCCTCACATTCCGGCAGGCGCAAAGCTCTATTGATTGACCTATAATTGTCGGTGCTTACGCCACAACTTACGCCAATTTACTCCGAGCTTACGCCAAAAATGCGTTTGGAATTTTGCGATTGCAGACAAGTTCCGATAGCATACGATAATTTCATATGATTTAAGCCCGCTGATCTCGGTCAGCGGGCTTTTTCTATTTCTGCCCCTATTACATCTTTGTGATGTGATAGGGGCTTTTTTTATCCCTGAAAGGTGGTCGAAAAAATTTTTTTGAAAAATCTCAAAAAAACTTCGTACAAATCGAAAAAAATTTCCCAGTTGGTTAGTGAGGGCAAAAACCTCACGAACCTTGAAAAACGAATAGACATTCAACAGGTACATTCCTGATCGGGGGCGAAAGCCCCAGCCGGATGAAGGTACGCCACGAACTTCCTGCCCGCAAGGGTCATCACGGAAAGCAAGGTTGGTAGCGATTCCGAACCATTCTGAAATATCCGCTTGCTACGGATAAGGCGATGAAACGATTCAGGGACAATGATACTTCCCTATGGGGCTGGCGGAGTACCCGGCAGAGGTGAGATTCCTATGAGTTCGGTCAGCAGCCGAACGCCTGTTGATTTCCTTTTACGCATTTTGGGGATGAGATCGAGTTAAATGCGACCACCAAAGCACAGGACACGCTTCCTGTGTTTTGGTGGATCAAGCGATCCAAATCTAATAAGAAGGAGGAAAAGCAAAATGCCAAACTGCAAAACGATTGCTATCTGCAATCAGAAAGGCGGCACAGGCAAAACGACCACAACGGTCAATTTGGGTGTCGGGCTTGCACGACTCGGCAAGAAGGTACTCCTTGTAGATGCCGACCCGCAGGACGACCTCACAACTTGCCTTGGGTGGCGAGATAATGACAGTCTTACGACGACCATTACCGACAAGCTTTCCGGGGTTATCCGTGAGGATCATTCAGACCCACAAAGCGGTATTCTGCATCACGAGGAAAATGTCGATCTGCTCCCTGCCAACATCGAGCTGTCTGCTATGGAAATGATGCTTGTCACCGCAATGAGCCGTGAAACCATTCTGAGAAGCTATCTGAGTAAGGTCAAAGACAATTATGACTATGTACTGATTGATTGTATGCCTTCGCTCGGTATGGTAACTCTGAATGCGTTGGCGGCGGCAGATAGCGTAATCATTCCCGTGCAGGCGCAATATCTTCCGGCAAAGGGAATGACCCAACTGATGCAGACCATTGGAAAGGTCAGGCAGTACATCAATCCGAGCCTACGAATCGACGGTATCCTATTGAACATCGTAGATAACCGCACCAACCTCGCAAAAAGCACTGCCGACGCACTGCGAAAGAACTTTGGGAGCGTTATTAAGATATACCGTTCCTCCATTCCTATGGCAGTGAAAGCCGCAGAGGTTGCTTCCAAAGGCGTAAGCATCTACAAGTATGAGCCGAGCAGTCCTGTTGCAAAGGCTTATGCTGAGTTCGCAAAGGAGGTGTCTGCCGATGGCAGGAAGAAAGAGCGACTTCACTCTGCCGACGCTCGATGACCTGTTTTCTACACAGGAGCTTCGGGACGATGCCAAGCTCAGTAAAATCCGAGATATTCCCCTTGAGTTGATCGATGATTTTCCCGACCACCCATTTAAGGTGCGGGACGACGAGGATATGATACAGCTTGTGGAGAGCGTCAAGGAGCGAGGGGTCATTACTCCGGCTACCGTGCGTCAGAAAGAGGACGGCAGATATGAGTTGATTTCCGGTCACAGGCGAAAACGGGCTTGCGAGCTTGCCGGGTTTGAAGCACTCCGTTGCGAGGTCGTAGACCTTGACCGTGACGCCGCCACCGTCCTGATGGTGGAGAGCAATTACCAGCGGGCGCAGATACTTCCCTCAGAAAAGGCGTTTGCCTATAAAATGAGACTGGAAGCGATGAACAGGCAAGCCGGTAGACCACGAAAAGAAAATCCGACACCAGTGGTGTCAGATTTAGATGGTCAACGGACTAATGAGATTTTGGGCAACGAAGTTGGCGAAAGTCGTGAACAGATTCGCCGATATATCCGACTGACAAATCTTGTACCTGAACTGCTCGACCTTGTGGACGAGGGCAAAATTAAAATGCGCCCTGCGGTGGAGCTTTCCTATTTGGACGAGGACAGTCAACGGGCGGTGGTCGATGAAATCGACCTGAACCAATGTACCCCGTCCCACGATCAGACCATTCGTATGCGGAAGTTCTTCACAGATGGAAAACTCACGCCGGAGGTTGTTTCCGCTATTATGGGCGAGGAAAAACCAAATCAGCGTGAGAAGATCGTCCTGCGTGGGGACAAGGTGCGAAGTCTGATCCCGAAAAATATCCCCGTAAGCCAAACGGAGGATTATGTGGTCAAGGCACTGGAGCATTACAGTCGTTTTCTTCGTCAGCGGGCAGAGCGTGACAGCCGATAGGTACACGGAGTATGTTTCCTACTGTCCCCTTCCTCACACTCCAACCCCTGAGAACTACCAGACTATCCGAAATAAACTATCTCCTGATTTATCTCTATCTCTCTAAGCTAAATCTATCTAAGAGCAAACGGAGTTCGCACATTTCTGAAAACTGCGTTTTGGCGGTATGATGAAAAGTTGCGCTTCAAAACGCACCTTTGTCGGAGCAGTTCTCATCGGGTAGAATGTAATCGAAGGGAGTGAAGCGTATGAAATCCAAAATCGCAGTTATTCTACTCGCCGTGTTTCTGTGTCTGACTACGGGATGCAACAACGCCTCGCATATTGCACAGACGCCTGACCCCATTTCTTCTTCGGACAGTAACATCGTCCCCAGCGAATCAGAAACGGCTCAGGCAGAAAAGAAAACGGAGGTTGATCGTCCCCAAAGCACAGAATCGCAAACGGAAAGCCGTGCCGCAGAGGTCCCGGCAAGCGTATCGGAAAGTGACACCCAAACAACAGAGGTTCCCGATCAGGCTGACCACAGCACGGCAGTGCTGCCACAGCCAAGCGAACCTGAAAAGAAAACAGACGAGTCCGAACGCCGACCGGAAACCGCTGCCCCGACTGAAAAAGAACAGCCCACACCTCCGGCAACTGAGGAATCTACGCCACCGGAACCGCCGAAAGAAGAACCTACTGAGCCGGTCTTTGACATTGACTACTGGATCAGCTTTGCCAAGAGCTACGCTGAGAGCATCGGACTTGCACTTGACAGCGGAGCCGTGTATTGCTGGGATAACCCCATCGCCGCAGGTGTAAAATGCAAATACACCGAACGGGATATTCGTGGCTATCTCGACCGATATGCCAAGGACGGCGACATCACCGATGTGTGGATTTGGTATGAGCAGACCGGAAACGGCTCTTATGAAATCTATATCGGCTACGCATAACAACAAAACACATTTCACCCGAAACGCATCGTCATTGTACGGTGCGTTTTTCGTTTTCAAGGAGGTAACAAACACAATGAAAAAGAACCTTTTCAAGCGAGGGATGGCGGGACTGCTTTCCCTCGTGATGTGCCTGACAGCCCTTGTGGGGATTGGCACAACCACTGCCTATGCCGCAGGAGAAAGAGCAGAGGTCTACCTTGTTTCTTTTCCGAGAAGCGGCGATGCTAATATTGATTACAGCGGCACTTGGGGGCATCCCAATCTCCGGTATATGAACGGCTGGCATTCCGGTGAGTCCAAGTACACTACCATTCGAGCAATGCACTCGTATGACGGCAACATCTGTTACTGCATTGAGCCGGGAGTGCATCAGGATACCGGCGATACTTATACCAGTAAGGACGAAACCTTTTGGGACAACCTGCCCTCAGACATCAACAGCACCATTTCCCCCTATGATATGAAGCTGTTCATCGGGCGTATTATGCAGTACGGTTACA
>OGEA01001234.1_pt1 | contig 12207 bp, 10 predicted proteins | sample 1570531 | NCBI WGS metagenome assembly OGEA01 (sample SAMEA2581973, study PRJEB24529) | metagenome | biome: Human gut stool | place: China | collected 2011 | reverse complement strand
ACAGGAACGTGCACAGAGTGTAGCCAGCTACCTGTTAAACTGCGGCGTTTCTTCCAACCAGATTAAAGGTGTGCAGGGAATGGGCGAAAGCGATCCTATCGCCAGCAACGACACAGCTGCCGGAAGAGAACAGAATCGTCGTGTAGAAGTTTACATGTACGCAAGTGAGCAGATGATTAAAGATGCACAGGCAGCTTCTAATTAAAAAAATTCTGCGTTATACACGCAATCTGTTGATTCTCTTTTTTACATCGACCTTACTGACGGTCATTATTTATCGGTTCATGCCGGTTTATATTACTCCGTTAATGGTCATTCGAAGTGTTCAACAGATCATTTCAGGAGATAAACCCACGTGGAAGCACACGTGGGTTTCTTTTGATAAGATATCTCCCAACCTGCCGATGGCGGTCATAGCCTCCGAAGACAACCGTTTTGCCGAACACAACGGATTCGATCTTGTAGAAATCAAGAAAGCGATGAAAGAGAACGAAACACGCAAACGGAAACGCGGAGCAAGTACCATTAGTCAGCAGACAGCCAAGAATGTGTTCTTATGGCCGCAATCTTCGTGGGTGCGCAAGGGACTCGAAGTCTACTTTACGTTTCTCATCGAACTGTTCTGGTCGAAAGAACGAATCATGGAAGTCTATCTCAACTCTATAGAAATGGGAAATGGCATCTACGGCGCGCAAGCTACCGCAAAGGTCAAATTCGGAACAACAGCTGCCCAGTTGACCCGGGGACAATGCGCACTTATCGCCGCTACTCTGCCCAATCCGATACGGTTTAACTCGGCGAAACCTTCGTCATACATATTAAAACGACAAAATCAGATATTACGGCTGATGAATCTGGTTCCTAAATTTCCATCTGAAGAAAAAGCCGTAGAAAAGAAAAAAAGCAAAAACAAGAAAGGCAAGTGATAATTGAATCATAAATAAAAAGAAAGGAGCAACGAGGATCTATCCCCTTGCTCCTTTTGCTTATAAGCTTGTTTGTATGCGTTATCCTCATTTATACAAAATCTTTCAACTCTTGTTGTAAACGTTGACGTGTGAAGAATATGCGGCTCTTCACTGTACCTAATGGCAATCCTAATTTCTCTGCAATCTCACGGTATTTGAAACCTGATACGTGCATGGAGAAAGGAATCTTATACTCCCGGGGGAGTGCGTTGACGATGCGATGCATCTCTTTCAAGTCGTAAGCACCTTCGGTACTTTCAAATCCTGAATCTTGTGGCAGATTTAAGTGATAATAATTATCGGTGGTATCAACAAAGGTCTGATCGCGTACTATTTTACGGTAGTTATTAATAAAGATGTTACGCATGATTGTGTACATCCATCCTTTGAAATTTGTGTCCGGAACATATTTCTCTTCATTGTCTAATGCTTTTAAAGATGTTTCCTGCAATAAATCATTTGCTTCTTCACGGTTGGCCGTTAATTTATAAGCAAAACGAAGCAACTCTTCCTGTACTCCAATTAAATCTTTTCTGAAACTTAAACTTTTCATACTTTAATGGTTTTATGGTTAATATTCGTTTTTTCTCGACATTTGCAAGTTTAAAGGTATTTTGTGTATCCAGCAGGGGGAAATTTGTCATTTCTTGGGGGTTAATTCTATCAAATGACAGATTTTAGGTGCTTTCTGATAGTTTTTAGGTGGTATTTGCGAAATTTATCCCCTACTGCTTGGTTAAAAGAACCAAATAGATTACTTTTGATTTTATATTATTAAATAAAACAAAAAGCTATGACCATACTTATTATTGTAGGGATTATTGTATTACTGGGCATCATCTTTGCTTCCATGTACAACTCATTAGTGAAATTGAGAAACAATCGTGAAAATGCGTTTGCCGACATCGATGTACAGTTGAAACAACGCCATGATCTCATTCCCCAACTGGTAGACACCGTGAAAGGATATGCCGCACATGAAAAGGAAACGCTTGATCGAGTGATTCAGGCACGTAACGGTGCAGTTGGCGCAAAAACGATTGATGATAAGATAGCTGCCGAAAACCAGTTAAGCTCTGCTCTTGCTGGATTGAAGATTACTCTCGAGGCTTATCCCGATCTGAAAGCTAATCAGAATTTCCTGCAATTACAGGAAGAAATTTCTGACGTAGAGAATAAACTGGCTGCTGTTCGCCGCTACTTCAACTCGGCCACTAAAGAATACAATAACGCCGTGCAGACATTCCCGTCGAATATCGTAGCAGGAATGACCGGATTCCAAAGAGAGATAATGTTCGACTTGGGGAAAAACGAACGTGCGAATTTGGAGCAGGCACCCAAAATTAGTTTCTAAAACCTTTATATACACCGTCCATCCAATTACAAAAGTCGAACACGCATGCAATACGTCGGAATCCAAACACAGCAGAGCCGGAATAATCTGCGCTCTGCGTTTCTACTATTCCTGTTTCCCTGTCTCGTGGCAGCACTCCTCTATTTGGCCTGCTACCTGCTGACTTTTATGGGATATAAAGAGGATATGGAAGTCGAAATGATGCCAATAGTCAATCATTTCTTCTTCTCTTCGTTACCATATACCATGGGGATTGTATTAATCTGGTTTCTGATTGCCTATTGGGCTAACACAAGCATTATCAATTCCGCCACCGGCTCCAAGCCGCTGAACCGTCAGGAGAATAAACGAGTTTATAATCTAGTGGAAAACCTCTGTATGTCTCAAGGCATGAAAATGCCGAAAATCAATATCATCTATGACAGTTCCCTGAATGCATTTGCCAGCGGTATCAACGAACGCACATACACCGTTACTCTCTCGGAGGGCATCATCCGGAAACTAAATGATGAGGAACTGGAAGCAGTCATCGCGCACGAGCTAAGTCACATCCGCAACCGCGATGTACGCCTGCTGATTATTTCCATTGTTTTTGTCGGTATCTTCTCCATGCTGACAGAAATCACGTTTTATGCCATTACACACATACGCGTGCGTAGTAATAGTAAAGGTAGCGGCGGTGTGGTTCTTTTTATTCTTATTGCTTTAGTGATAGCCGCCATCGGTTATCTTTTTGCAAGCCTGATGCGTTTTGCCATCTCACGCAAACGCGAATATATGGCAGATGCAGGTTCGGCAGAAATGACGAAGAATCCGTTGGCACTGGCCAACGCTCTCCGCAAAATATCAGCAGATCCCGCTATCGAAGCAGTAGAAAGGAAAGACGTGGCACAATTATTTATTCAGAACCCCCAAAAGGCATCTAAAAGTATATTCAGCGGACTTAGCGGATTGTTTGCCACTCATCCTCCCATCGAAAAACGAATCGAAATACTGGAACAGTTCTAAATCGGGCTAAACTCATAAATAACAGGGGGTTCTGTTTAATTTTCATTAAAAGAAACAGAAGTATCCCTGTCTTTTTAGTATATTTGATTGTTATACATATATACATCAACCTAAATGCAAACTGATATGAGAACGAAGAAGCAAATCTTTATGCTGTTACTAGCCTTGCTAGTGGGCATCCCTACCCTTTCGGCTCAACAAAGTAAAAAGGAAAAGAAGGAACAGAAGAAAGAAGCAGTAATGAAACTAATTGAATCTGAAAATTATAAGATAGATGTCAACACTGCCATGCCGATGCGCGGACGCTCCATCCCTTTGACATCTTCCTACTCACTGACAATCAGAAATGATTCGGTTATTTCTTACTTGCCTTATTATGGACGGGCCTATAGCATCCCGTATGGCGGAGGTGACGGACTTAACTTCAAAGCCATCCTCAAAGAATATAATGTGGAAATGGATAAAAAAGGGAATGCCGTTATCAAGTTCGTCGCACGTAATCCTGAAGACAGATATGAATTCAGAGCCAAAGTATTTCCCAATGGTTCGGCAAGTATTGATGTCAATATGCAAAACCGGCAGTCCATTAGTTTTCAGGGAGAACTGGATATAAAGGAGGAAAAATAATGCCGTCCTTATTCTTCCGGCTCTTCACTACCTTTTAATATAGGTAGGCAAATGTGATATTTGACAGCTAAGATGCGGGTCAGGAATACCGCCAGTCCGCCAATCAACTGACAGGCGTATGATTCCAGACCTGCAACGTCGCACAGCCAGTATGCAATACCGCCTACAACGCAGGCCATTGCATAAATTTCTTTTCGGAAGATAAGAGGTATTTCATTGATAAATACGTCACGAATCACTCCACCGGCTGCTCCTGTAATGCTACCCATGATAATAGCCACCCAGAAAGGATAACCTAAAGCAATGCTCTTGCCTACACCTACCACGGTAAACAATGCCAAGCCAATGGTATCGAAAATAAAGAAAGTATTATTGAGCCGGATGAGCCAGCGTCCGAAACAGATTACCCACAGTAAAGCCAGTCCCGTACAAATCAGATATATAGGGTCGGTCATCCACCCCGGTGTCACGTCGAGCAGGACATCACGAATAGTACCGCCACCGATAGCAGTAGCAAGTCCTACCACATAAGCACCAAACCAGTCGAAACGTTTCGCCGAAGCCAGCCGGATGCCACTTATAGCAAAGGCAAATGTGCCTATAAAATCAAGAATTTGAACGAATGTGGGCATATATTTGTTATTTTGTATGCAAAGTAACGAATAAATTCCGTAAGAAAATGTACTTTTGCTTCACGAATTAAACCGAATAAGATAGAAACAATATGAAAATAACAATTGTTGCGGGGGCACGCCCCAATTTTATGAAGATAGCTCCCATTACACGCGCTATTGAAGCCGCACGGGCGCTGGGTAAAAGTATCTCTTACCGACTGGTATATACAGGAAGGAAAGACGATACAAGTCTGGATGCTTCTCTCTTTTCGGACCTCGACATGAAAGCTCCTGATGTTTATCTGGGAGTGGAAAGTAGTAATCCAACGAGTTTGACAGCCGGAATCATGGTAGCCTTCGAACAGGAACTGACGGAGAATCCGGCACACGTAGTCCTTGTGGTAGACGACTTGACCGCAACCATGAGTTGTGCCATCGTTGCCAAGAAACAAGGTATCAAGGTAGCACATCTCGTAGCCGGAACCCGTTCTTTCGATATGAAAATGCCAAAAGAAGTCAACCGCATGATTACAGACGGATTATCCGACTATCTGTTCACAGCCGGCATGGTTGCCAACCGCAATCTGAACCAGACAGGAACGGAAAGTGAAAATGTATATTATGTAGGCAACATTCTGATTGATGCCATCCGCTACAACCGGAACCGCTTGCTCAAACCGATATGGTTCTCCGTCCTGGGACTGCAAGAAGGAAATTATATCCTATTTACTCTCAACCGCCGTGTATTGCTCGGCAATAAGGAGAATCTGCGTCAGCTGATGAAAACAATCATCGACAAGTCTGCCGGTATGCCCATCGTTGCACCGCTGCATACCTACGTACGTAATGCCATAAAAGAGTTGGACATCGAAGCTCCGAATCTCCATATCATGCCGCCGCAGAACTACCTGTTCTTCGGTTATCTGATAAACAAGGCAAAAGGAATCATAACAGATTCAGGAAACGTAGCCGAAGAAGCGACCTTCCTGGGTATTCCTTGTATCACGCTCAACACGTATGCCGAACATCCGGAAACGTGGCGCATGGGAACCAACGAACTTGTCGGAGAAGATCCTGCTCTGCTTGCCAAAACAATGGATACACTGATGCACGGTGAATGGAAACGTGGCGAACTTCCCGAACGTTGGGACGGACGTACCGCAGAGCGTATTGTACAGATACTTACGAGCAAATAACATTTACCCGGCATGTTCCATTCCGTTTCCCGGCATGGGACTGTTAGTTTCACGCCTTGAAACTAATAGTTTCACACCGGGAAACAAAGTGTTTCACACCGAGAAACCAACAGTTTCATGCCGGGAAACAAAAAGTGTCAAGTGTCGAAACAAAAAGTGCCCTACAACGAGAGCAAAGGTTTCAAATATCGGGACCGGGAGAACAAAGTGCTGAAACAGCCTTATCAAAAGGATTAACAAAGGAATATTCCTTGGATTACCGGGCGATATATGCTTGTAAACAACCAAAAACGATGGGTAAAAAAAGTTATATATTCTGTTATCCTTAGAGTTATTTGTTAACTTTGCAGCCCTACTACAAACGTTATGATACAACGATATAACAAAATACTTATACTGTTCTTACTCGTATTGGTAACTTCCAATGCTTTTGCGCAGCAAATTAAAGGGGTAGTCACTGATTCGGTTACCCACGAGCCATTGATGTATATCTCTGTTTACTACCAAGAAAAGAGAGATATGGGTACTATCACCAATATTGACGGAGAATACAGTCTTGAAGCCCGCAGAAACGGAGGAACACTGGTGTTCTCCGCTGTAGGTTATATCAGTAAAACGGTTCGAGTCGGTTCCAACAATCAGACAGTGAACGTTAAGTTAGCTCCGGACAATGTGCTCCTGAACGAAGTGATCGTGAAGCCTCAAAAGGAGAAATATTCCCGCAAGAACAATCCGGCAGTGGAGTTCATGAAGAAGGTAATCGAACACAAAAAGGCACAAGTCCTCGAAGTGAACGAGTACTATCAGTACGACAAGTACGAGAAGATGAAAATGTCCATCAACGACCTCACACCGGAAAAGCTCGAAAAAGGTATCTACAAGAAATATTCATTCTTAAGAGATCAGGTGGAAGTGTCGGAAACAACCAATAAGTTGATTCTCCCTATTTCCGTACAGGAAACGTCCTCGCAAACCATCTACCGCAAAAATCCCGAAAACAAGAAAACGATTATCAAAGGAAAGAATTCCAATGGTATAGAAGAATTTTTCTCTACGGGAGATATGCTCGGCACTGTATTGAAAGACGTATTTGCCGACATCAATATCTACGACGACGATATCCGATTGCTCCAGCAGCGTTTCGTCAGTCCGATCGGTAACAATGCCATCTCATTTTATAAATATTATCTGATGGACACATTGATGGTAAACAAGCGCGAATGTGTCCACCTTACTTTTGTTCCGCAAAACTCGCAGGACTTCGGATTCACCGGACATCTGTATGTATTGAACGACTCTACTTATGCCGTTCAGAAATGTACGATGAACCTGCCTAAAAAGACCGGAGTAAACTTCGTCAACCGTATGGACATCGTGCAACAATACGAGCAACTCCCTAACGGAAACTGGGTATTGGCGGATGATGACATGACCGTAGACCTGTCCTGGAATTCCAACAAAACAGCAGGCGGATTGCAGGTGGAACGAACTACGAAATATAGTAATTATAAATTCGATCCTATCGAACAACGACTGTTCCGATTGAAAGGCAGCGTGATAAAAGAAGCGGATATGCTTTCGAAAAGCGATGAGTATTGGGCAAGTGTTCGTCAAGTACCGCTGACGAAGAAAGAAAGTTCGATGGATGTATTCGTTAACCGCCTCGAACAGATACCGGGATTCAAATACATCATCTTCGGAGCGAAAGCGCTGATCGAAAACTTTGTGGAAACAGGAAGCAAAGGCCATCCGAGCAAAGTGGATATCGGTCCTATCAACACCATGATTTCGAGCAACTACATTGATGGTACCCGTTTCCGGTTAAGCGGCATGACAACAGCTCATTTCCACAAACACTGGTTCTTGAACGGATACGGAGCTTACGGTCTGAAAGACGAACGCTGGAAATATAGCGGTACGGTAACTTATTCGTTCAATAAACGCGATTATGTTGTCTGGGAATTCCCGAAACATTATCTTTCGGCTACGTACAGTTATGATGTTATGTCTCCGATGGATAAGTTCCTGTTCACTGATAAAGACAATATCTTCCTGTCGGTAAAAACAACGACAGTAGACCAGATGTCGTATATGCGCGATGCCACCATTAATTATGAACTTGAAACGCTGACAGGATTCGGAGTGAAAGCCATGCTGCGCCATCGTAACGACGAGCCTACCGGCAAACTGGAATATCTGCGCAATGATGCCGCGCAAACCCGTGTGCATGATGTCACGACTTCGGAAGCAAGTCTGACACTACGTTATGCTCCGGGCGAATCATTTGTCAACTCCAAACAACGCCGCGTACCTGTATCGCTGGATGCTCCTATCTTTACCCTGACTCATGCCATGGGTTTCAAAGGAGTACTAGGTGGAGATTATAGTTTTAACCGTACGGAAGCAAGTGTATGGAAACGTTTCTGGCTCCCCGCTTCCTGGGGAAAGATTGATTGTAGCGTGAAAGCAGGCGCAGAATGGAACACGGTTCCTTTCCCGTTGTTGATCTTGCCGGAAGCTAACTTGTCCTACATCACCCAGCGCGAAACGTTCAACTTGATTAATAACATGGAATTCCTGAACGACCGTTACGCTTCCATGTCATTATCTTATGATATGAATGGAAAACTATTCAACCGTATTCCTCTTATCAAGAACTTGAAATGGAGGGAAATGTTCCGCGTACGTGCTTTGTGGGGAACATTGACAGATAAGAATAATCCGTTTAAGAGCAACAATCCCGATTTGTTCCGTTTCCCGACACGCGACGGTAAGTTCACCAGTTTCGTGATGGACCCGAAAGTGCCTTATATTGAAGGAAGTGTAGGTATCTACAACATTTTCAAGTTGCTGCACGTTGAATATGTACATCGTTTCACTTATCGTGATAATCCGGGTATCAACAAAAACGGTATTCGTTTCATGGTATTAATGGTATTCTAGAAAATTATGCAACCTTTAGCAGAACGGTTACGGCCAAAAACTTTGGATGAATATATCGGTCAGAAACATTTAGTTGGACCGGGAGCCATCTTGCGGAAGATGATTGACGCAGGACGCATCTCTTCTTTTATTCTCTGGGGACCTCCCGGAGTAGGTAAAACAACTCTTGCACAGATCATTGCCAACAAACTGGAAACGCCTTTCTATACTTTGAGTGCTGTGACTTCCGGTGTGAAGGATGTACGCGAAGTGATAGACCGTGCCAAGAGCAATCGTTTCTTTTCGCAGTCCAGTCCGATTCTGTTTATCGATGAAATCCATCGGTTCAGCAAGTCACAGCAGGATTCATTGTTGGGAGCTGTGGAGAACGGAACAGTCACATTGATTGGTGCAACAACGGAAAACCCGTCGTTCGAAGTCATCCGCCCTCTCCTATCCCGTTGCCAGCTTTATGTACTCAAATCTTTGGAAAAAGAAGATTTGCTGGAACTTCTGCAACGTGCCATCACTACGGATGCCATACTGAAGGAACGAAAAATTGAATTGAAAGAAACAACAGCTATGCTGCGCTTCTCCGGTGGAGATGCCCGCAAACTGCTTAATATATTGGAACTTGTTGTGCAATCGGAGACGGAGGAAACAGTTGTCATCACCGATGAAATGGTGACCGAACGCTTGCAACAGAATCCACTGGCTTATGACAAGGATGGAGAGATGCATTATGACATTATCTCGGCTTTCATCAAGTCTATTCGTGGCAGTGATCCCGACGGAGCGATCTACTGGCTGGCCCGTATGGTGGAAGGAGGCGAAGATCCGGCTTTCATTGCCCGCCGACTGGTGATCTCGGCTGCCGAGGATATTGGTCTGGCAAACCCGAATGCATTGCTTCTCGCTAATGCGTGCTTTGATACATTGATGAAAATCGGTTGGCCCGAAGGACGGATTCCTTTGGCTGAAACAACGATTTATCTGGCTACCAGTCCAAAAAGTAATTCGGCATACAGTGCGATTAACGATGCACTGGAGCTAGTCCGGTCAACCGGTAATCTGCCTGTGCCCTTGCATCTGCGCAATGCTCCGACCAAACTGATGAAACAGTTGGGATACGGACAGGAATATAAATATGCGCACAGCTATGAAGGTAACTTTGTCAAACAGCAATTTCTTCCGGACGAGCTGAAAGACAAACGGATATGGCAACCGCAAAACAATCCGGCAGAACAGAAACATGCCGAGCGAATGATACAGTTGTGGGGAGACAAATTTAAGAAATAAGCGTTCCTAAAATAAGTCACTCCCTTCTGTAAGAAAAGCTAAAAGCACAATAAAGCAGTAGGAAACATTATAACATACTAATAATATTGAAATTGAAATGAAGATTGTAGTTTTAGACGGCTATGCCGCCAATCCCGGAGATTTATCCTGGGAAGGTATGAAAGTTCTTGGAGAATGTACAATTTATGATCGTACAGCTCCGGAAGAGGTATTAGAACGTGCAGCCGGTGCAGAAGCAATTCTGACTAACAAGGTAATCATCAATGCAGACCACATGGCTGCACTGCCCGAACTGAAATATATCGGTGTGTTGGCTACCGGATACAATGTGGTAGACACAGCTGCTGCAAAAGAACGGGGAATCGTCGTTACTAATATTCCTTCATACAGCACCGCTTCCGTTGCTCAAATGGTATTTGCGCATATCCTGAACATCACTCAACAAGTGCAACACCACTCTGAAGAAGTGCATAAAGGTCGTTGGGCTAATAACAAGGATTTCTGTTTTTGGGATACTCCATTGATGGAACTACGGGAAAAGAAAATCGGTCTGGTAGGACTGGGAAATACCGGATATACCACAGCGCGCGTTGCTATCGGTTTCGGTATGCAAGTGTATGCATTGACTTCTAAATCTCACTTCCAGTTGCCACCGGAAATCAAGAAGATGGATTTAGATCAGTTGTTCAGCAAATGTGATATTATCAGTTTGCACTGCCCGCTTACTCCGGAGACACGCGAAATGGTAAATGCACGCCGTCTGGGTATGATGAAGCCGACAGCTATTTTAATCAACACCGGTCGCGGCCCGCTTATCAACGAACAAGACCTTGCAGACGCTTTGAACAGCGGCAAGATTTATGCAGCCGGAGTAGACGTGCTTTCTACTGAACCACCTTGTGCCGACAATCCATTACTAACTGCGAAGAACTGCTACATCACTCCGCACATTGCCTGGGCAACCATCGAGGCTCGTGAACGTCTGATGAATATTGCAATCAGTAACCTTCAGGCTTACATTGCCGGAAAACCGGAGAATATAGTCAATAAATAAAAAGCGATATATCCGAAAAGATAGAAAAGGCTTATATATAAAAACTCCCCTCATTTAACTTCTCTACCATGACATAAAGAATTAAATAAGGGGAGTTTATTTGTTCCTACAAGAATCTCAATTCGAAATTCTATGTGGACAAAGTATTAATATGAGTGTCCTCCTTCATCCATTTCTTTCTCGGTAATTTTGTGACGATCGATACTACGCCAAGCATAGAAAATATATGCAATTACGAATGGAACAAGAATAGAGACATAGGCCATTGTCTTTAGTGTAAATTCGCTGGAACAGCTATTGGCTAAAGTTAATGAGCTTTGCAGGTCTGTATATGACGGATAATAAGCGGTATTGTTGTACCCTGCTACCAGCAATAAAGATAAAACAGTCAGTACCGTACCGATTCCCGTAAACCAGATTCCTTTATCAAACGTCTTTTTAAGCAATGTCTTTCCAATGCCGAAAAGAACCAGTACCACACCAATCAGGAATAAAGCCAGCACTACCGGCATTTCGATAAAGTTAGTGAAATACTTATATGGCTGCATATAAATTTCCTGTGTATCCGGATTAACGGCAAAACCATCAGATACCAATGTACGAATGACAAATGCTAAAAAGAATACAAGGAACAAAACTGTATTATTTCGTACTGCACGACGACATTTATCGGTCAGCTCTTTATCATCAATATTATTAATGAAATAGAGAGATCCCAACACACGGGCAAGGAAGAAGACAGCCAATCCAAGAATAACATTCCAAATGTTGGTCAGTGCATCCAATCCGTGCCAGCCATTTCCCCAATGACTGATTACCGGCATAATGGTATCTGTCATATTGGCCTTATTAATATAGAAATCAGAACCGGTAAAGAAAGTAGCCACTGCCCCACCAAGTAACACAGGACCTACCACTCCATTAATCACCAAAAAAGTCCGGTATGTCTTTTTACCTAACAGATTTCCGGCTTTACTCTGAAACTCATAACTGACAGCCTGCAATACAAAACTGAAAAGTATAATCATCCAAAGCCAATATGCACCGCCGAAACTGGTACTGTAAAACAAGGGGAAAGAAGCGAAGAAAGCTCCTCCAAATGTAACCAATGTAGTAAACGTAAACTCCCACTTACGTCCGGTAGAATTCACCATCATCTTACGAT
>OGEA01001224.1_pt1 | contig 12316 bp, 10 predicted proteins | sample 1570531 | NCBI WGS metagenome assembly OGEA01 (sample SAMEA2581973, study PRJEB24529) | metagenome | biome: Human gut stool | place: China | collected 2011 | reverse complement strand
CCAAAGAGAACTCAACCCGAATCTTTTTCGAGTCGACCTCACCCTTGGAAAGCAAAACAACCGTCTCAATATTTCCCGTCGCAGGGAACATGTCCACGCACTGCACTTTCTTCACCTGATAACCTCTCGCCTGCAGCACTTCAAGATCTCTTGCTAAGCTGGTCGGTTTACAGGAAATATAGACCATCTGCGGCACATTATAGCGGATGATTTTCTCCAGTGCTTTCGGATGGATTCCATCTCTTGGCGGATCAAGTACGATATAATCCGGTTTTTCCCCGATCGTATCGATCACTTTTAATACATCTCCCGCGATAAATTCGCAGTTGGTAAGTCCGTTTAAAGCTGCATTCTCCCTTGCAGCCACAACAGCCTCCTCCACGATCTCCACACCGATCACTTTCTTTGCAACCGGAGAAAGTATCTGTGCGATTGTTCCGGTTCCGGAATACAGGTCAAATACTGTCTGATTCGCCTCATCGTCGAGCGCATCCCCGATAAATTCACGTGCAGTCTGATAGAGTACTTCTGCACCAAGGGAATTTGTCTGGAAAAAGGAAAATGGTGTGATCTTAAACTTCAGACCAAGCAGTTCCTCATAAAAGAAGTCCTGTCCAAATAAAATATCTGTCCCCTCATTTTTGATCGTATCGGCAACGCTGTCATTTTTTGTATGAAGGATTCCTTTTAGCACACCGTCATATTTTTCCTCACAAAGTTTTTTCACCCAGCCTTCTAATAATGCACTTTCATTTTCCCCACTAAGTTCCTCCATCTGTGTAGTTGTCACAAGGTCAACTAAAATCTCTCCTGTTTTTGCTGCTTTTCTCACAAGAAAATGACGGAGGTACCCGGTGTGACGGAGTTTATGATAAAATGGAATCTGTTTTTCCTTAAAATATTCCAACGTGATCTTAAGCACGCGACGGAAATCTTCGTCTACGATCTGGCACTCTCCTACATTTACGATATCATAAAAACTGCCGCGTTTGTGCATTCCAAGTGCCAACGGACCATCCTTATATTCATCTCCAAATGAAAACTCCATCTTGTTGCGGTATGCTTTTGGTCTTGGACTTGCTTTGATTGGTAAAAACTCATATCCCTTATTTTCTTCAGTGATGACTGCGTCGATCAGGTCTTTGACCTGCTTTTCTTTCATCTTAATCTGTTCCTCATATGGAAGGCTCTGGAATGTACAGCCACCACAGATCCCATAATGAACACATCCAGGTTCCGGCAACTCCAGTGCAGATTTTTCCAATATTTCAAGCAGTCGTCCTTCGCATTTTCCTTTTCTGACCTTATTGACCGCCGCTGATACTTTCTGTCCCATGATCGCATTTTTTACAATGACACGCGTGCCATCTTCCGCTCTTAAAATTCCTTTATTCGGGAAATCCACCCGTTCAATGATTCCTTCTACGATCTGCCCTTTTTTCATAACCAGTTCCTTTCTCTTTTCCTATGAATTTAAAAAGGGCTGCAACACTGCAGCCCCTTAAAGATATTTCTTACTCTTCTGTTTTGTCCTCTGCCGGCTCTTCTGCTTTGTCGTCATCTTCTTCGTCCTCGAAGAAATCATCATCAAAATCATCCTCGAAGTCGTCTTCGAAATCCTCTAAATAGTCCGGTGCAAAGAAACGATAGATTCCGTAAACTGCTGCTGCAACTGCGGCAATGATTCCGATAATTGCGAATACCCAGACAACTTTGGAAGCTTTCTTCTCTTCCTCTGCTTCTTTTTTGTTCAGCAGTTCATTTAATTTTGAAATGTTAACTAAATCTTTTAAATCATCCATCTTGTTCATGGGGCTCCCCTCCTTCTATTTTCAGACTGTGACATCTTACAGTCATATGATACATATTATTCCCATATTGCAGTACTTGTTCAGAAAACAAATAATTCCGCACTGCTTATTGCATATGTTTATTATATCATATGTTTCCCATTTCGCCTATAAAAAATTTATAAATTAAACGATTTTATAACTTTTTTAATTTTGCAAAAGAAGCAAACATTTTTTTAATTCCCACCGTGTCAAACTGGACTGTAACCTCATAATCTCTCCCACCTTCAACAATGGCAACCACCGTTCCTTCTCCAAACCGCGTATGTAAAACACGGTCTGCAATATCATACGGCAGCTTTTCTTCTTTCGTATGAACAGAGGCAAATGCACGCGCCTGCATGCTCTGTCCGGAAGGCTGCTGTCTCATCGTCATGCGCTTTGGTTTCACATTCCATGTATTTTCAATCGAAGAATCTGATTCTTTTCGCGAAACAACGGGGGCTTTTCCTTCTAAAAGCTCCAGCGGTATCTCTTTGACAAAACGGGAAACTTTATTGTACTGTGTCTCCCCACGGATCATTCTCTGCTTTGCACAGGTGATCGTCAGCTCTTTCATGGCACGGGTGATACCCACATAGGCAAGACGGCGTTCTTCCTCTAACTGCTCACTCGAATCATCCGATGTGATCGACATATAACTTGGAAACAGACCATCCTCCATACCTGCTAAATACACTTTCGGGAATTCAAGTCCTTTTGCGCTGTGCAGAGTCATTAATACAACATAATCGCTGTCATCTTCCAGACTGTCAATGTCTGCCACCAGTGCTACTTCTTCTAAAAAGCCACTCAGTGTCGGATGTTCTTCGCTTTCCTCGTAACTCACAACTTTACTTAAGAGCTCGTCGATATTCTCGATCCTCGCTTCTGCCTCATCCGTACCTTCCGCTTCAAGCTCTTTGACATATCCGGTTTCCTCAATCACTTCCCGGAGAAGATCGGAAATGCTGATAAATTCCAGCTTACTGCGGAATACCTGGATCAGATTTACAAACGGTTTTACCTTTGACGCTGCTTTTCCAATCGAAGGAATCTCGTCCGCACGCTTTAAGGCATCGTAAAAACTGATATCGTATGACTCCGCATAATCAGACACACGGTTTACGGTTGTTGCGCCGATACCGCGTTTCGGAACATTTAAAATACGGCGCACCGCCAAATCATCGCGCGCATTGTCGATCGTCTTTAAATAAGCGAGCAGATCTTTCACTTCTTTTCTCGCATAGAAATTTACACCGCCAACGATCTTATATGGAATGTTTGATACAATAAAACGCTCCTCAAACAGACGCGACTGCGCATTCGTCCGGTACAAAACAGCATAATCCCCATAATGGTAATCTCCGTTTCTTACCCCGCCTGCAATATCACGCGCAATATAATCTGCTTCCTCATAGCCGGTATTAAACTGTTCAAAGTCAATCTTCTTTCCCTCATCATTTGCAGTCCAGAGTGTCTTTGACTTTCTGCCGACATTGTTTGCGATCACACTGTTTGCAGCATTTAAAATATTCTGCGTAGACCGGTAATTCTGCTCTAACTTGATCGTCTTTGCATCCGGAAAATGTTTTTCAAAATTTAATATATTATAAATATTTGCTCCACGGAACTTATAAATAGACTGATCATCATCACCCACCACACAAAGATTCTGATATTTGCCTGCCAAAAGACGGATCAGCTCAAACTGTGCCGTATTCGTATCCTGATACTCGTCCACCATAATATAATGAAAACGTTCCTGATAATAATTTTTTACCTCCGTATCAGACTGCAAAAGTTCCACCGTCTTCATGATCAGATCATCAAAATCCAGCGCATTATTCTTATGTAACGCCTCCTGATATTCCCGGTATACCTCCGCCTGTTTACGCTTTGCATAATCGGAAGATGTCAGTGCACGCTGCATCAGCTCTGTCGGTGTGATCAGTTCATCTTTTGCCGATGAAATCGCTGCCAAAAAACTTTTTTCTTTATAAATCTTGGTATCAATCTCTAAACGCTTGCATATATCCTTCATCAGTGATTTTGAATCATCCGCATCATAAATCGTAAAATTGGTGTCAAATCCGATCCGGTCGATATGACGGCGCAAAATTCTCACACAACTTGAATGGAAGGTCGATACCCAGATGCTCTCCGAGCCAAATCCGACAATTTTATCAATTCGCTCCCGCATCTCTCCCGCCGCTTTGTTGGTAAAAGTGATCGCCATGATATGGTAAGGATTGACACCCTTTTCTTCGATTAAATAAGCAGTGCGGTGTGTCAGCACACGTGTTTTACCGGAGCCAGCCCCGGCTAAGATCAGTACCGGACCTTCTGTCTGATATACCGCTTCTCTCTGCTGTTCATTCAACGTATCATATATACTCATGGTTATATTTTCCTTTTCTTTCATTGCTTGTTCTTATACTATAACATAAATATTTCATGTAATAAAACCCATATTGAATTATTTTTTCTTCATTTATATCTTGTCATCTAGTTTTCAATACTATATAATGTGATCAGAGGTGACACAAATATGGATACAAAACAATTTTTACGTTCAATCTTAGATTCCCTGCAGCAGATTGATTATGTCAAACCGGAAGATGTTCCGAATATTGATTTATATATGGATCAGGTAACCACATTCATGGATTCACAGCTTGCCGCTTCAAAACGTCATGATGATGACAAGATCCTGACCAAAACAATGATCAACAATTATGCAAAAAACAATCTTCTTCCTCCACCGGAGAAAAAGAAGTATACCAAAGAGCATGTACTGGTCCTGATCTTTATTTATTATCTGAAAAGTATTTTAAGCATCAGCGACATTCAGGGTATTTTAAACCCGATCACTGAAAAATATTTCGGCAATGACGAGAATTACAGTCTCGAAGATATCTACAAAGAAGTTTTCAGTTTAGAACATCCGGAAACACAGAACCTGATGAAAGATCTCGCAAAAAAATTCAACACTTCCATGAACACATTCCCGGATGCGTCAGAAGATGAAGCAGATCTTTTGCATACATTCAGCTTTATCTGTATGCTCAGCTATGACGTTTACATCAAAAAAACTCTGATTGAAAAGATGATCGATCAGATGGCTTCAAAAAATCCTGAGACAAAGCCATCCAAAAAATAACAGGCTGCATGCTTCCCGCTCAGATTACTTGTTATGTTTTACCGTATTTAACAGAAAAACCGCTATTTTCAATGGAACAACAGGCTGCACACTTTGCAGAATGTCCTGTTGTCGCAAATTAAAAATAGCGGTTCTTTTTATTTCTATTCTTTATCCATGTCCTGAAGTCTTGAAAAAACCATGTCGTATCCGTCATTTCCATAATTTAATGAACGGTTCACACGACTGATCGTTGCAGTGGAAGCACCGGTCTTTTCCGCAATATCGAGATACGTTTTCTGATCTCTAAGCATCTTTGCAACTTCAAATCTCTGTGATAAAGAAAGCAGCTCATTTACAGTACATACATCTTCAAAAAATGTATAACATTCTTCCTTGTTCTGGAGGCTTAAGATAGCATCAAAAAGATGATCGACTGCCTCTGTCCTAAGTTTCTTGCTCATATTCCTTTCTCCTTTTTTATTAATTACACGCTATATGCGCTATACACCTACGATACATTTTAGCATATTAAAGTTTTAAAGTAAATACATATTTTATGTAATTTTATTTTTTTCGCAGACCGCCATTATATCATTTTCTCCCCATATATGCAATGAAATATATAGATTATCATTTCAAGAACATACGTTCTGTTTTTATCTCTTTTCTATTGATTTTCAAACATATGTTTGCTATAATATTTTCATCACTAACAGTTATTTCACCTTGCAAAGGAGTATTCACATGAAAAAAATCGGTTCTTTTTTCTTTACATTTATACCGTTTTTACTTGCACTTGTATTTCAGTACCTTGCCATGTTTTTTGTTATGGGAGTCACTCTGTTTTACGAACATATCCGCTATATTTTTTCTTCCAACCGTATCTACGCAGATCTTTGGAACAAAACATTAGATTTATGGTCCACGACACGTGTAAATACCCTGATCATGATTGTATTTTCCCTTCTCTGTATCGGAGCATTTGGCTTCTGGTATCATGCCGGGTATAATGGAATCTATCTGATTCATCCACGAAAAGTTTTTCATCCGCTTTCCATTGTTGGGATCATCCTTTTAGTTCCCGGTACTCAGTGCCTTTCGACCTATCTGGTCTCTTTCACAGCCTCGCTGTTTCCGCAGTGGATGAAGGCATATGAAAAATTAATGGAAAGTACCGGAATAAACAGTGGACTGACCGTTTCCATGTTTTTTTATTCCATCCTGCTTGCCCCGATCGGCGAAGAGCTTCTCTTTCGCGGTGTCACGATGCATCAGGCAAAAAGAGTGTTCCCATTCTGGGCAGCCAATATCATGCAGGCGCTTTTATTTGGACTTTTTCATATGAATATGATCCAGGGAATCTATGCCTTTTTCCTCGGCATGGTCTTAGGTTACATCTGTGAAAAAGGCGGCAGTATTTATCAGTCTATCCTGTTTCATATGATATTTAACTTCTGGGGAACCATTATAAGCGGCATTTTACCGACCGGCAACAGCACACTCTTTTTCGTTCTTTATTTTGCCACCGGAGTGATCTGTACTTTTAGCGGTCTCATTCTCTTTCGTTTCGGCACAAACCGGCTGGCTCAAAAGCAGGCGGCTCCACTGTACCTTGAAAATACCGGATACGATACTTTTTATCCATCCAATTAGTGTCTTCTGGTTATGTTTCCAGTTTTTGTAACTATGACCAGTTCACTTTTTATCACTGCAGATAATTTTTCAGGAAACGGATCAGCTCCTCCATCTCTTCCTTCGTTCCAATACTGATCCTGAGATAATTGCTGATTCGTTCCTTCGAAAAATACCGCACAAAAATGTGTTCTTTTTTCAAAGCCTCAAACAGTTCTTTTGCCGATACACGCTCATGTGTCGCGAAGATAAAATTACTCATGGAATCGCCAAATGAAAAACCAAGTTTTGTGAGTTCCTGCTTCGTCCATTCACGGGTTGCTATTACACGCTGTCTTGTCTCTTCAAAGTAGGCTTTATCTTTGATTGCTTCCACACCAAGTGCAAGCGCTGTCTGATTCATGGTATAGGAATTGAATGAATATTTCACATCATTGATATATTTGATCAGTTTCTCATTTCCCATCGCATAACCGATACGCATGCCTGCCATGGAGCGCGATTTTGAAAATGTCTGGACTACCAGCAGATTATCATATTTCTCGATTAACGGAAGTGCACTCTCCCCGCCAAAATCGATATATGCCTCATCCACCACCACGATGACATTCCGGTTATGTTGTATGATATCCTCTATTTCAGACAACGGCATTAAAATTCCCGTCGGTGCATTTGGATTTGGAAAAACCACACCGCCATTTTCGCCATAATAATCTTCTTTTACAATCTGAAAATTTTCATCTAACGGCTTTACCTCATATGGAATCCGCAGCATGTCTGCCCAGACATCATAAAAGGAATATGTGATATCCGGGAACCAGACCGGTGTTTTGGAATTAAAAAAAGTCATGAAGATCATGGCAAGCACATCATCCGATCCCACACCGACAAACACCTGACTGCTCTTTAATCCATAATACTCTGCGATTGCATCCACCAAAACCTTGCAGGTCGGTTCCGGATATAACCGAAGCCGGTCTGTATCAAATTCTTTCAGTGCACGGATCACTCCCGGTGCCGGCGGATATGGATTTTCATTTGTATTTAATTTTATCATATGCTGTTCCTGTGGCTGTTCTCCCGGAACATAAGGCACTACTTTTCTTACATAAGATTCCCAGCTGCTCATTCTACTCCTCCATGCTTACGTTGATTTCTACAATTTTCCTTTTTTACACTGCGTTATTTCAGTCCATACACTTGTGCAAGTTTTTCAAAAGCGGGCAGTGAATTTTTGACCGTCTCATGGGAAACACAATAAGCAAGACGTACAAATCCACCACATCCAAATGCACTTCCCTTTACCATCAGAAGATGCAGCTTTTTGCCCTCTTCCACAAATTCTTCCTCATTATCGACCGGGGATTTCACCCACAGGTAAAATGCTCCTTCCGGTTTGATACAGGTAAATCCAAGTTCCGTTAAGCCATCGTACAACATTGTTCGGTTTTCATCATAGAAAGAAACATCTGTTTTCTCATCTAAACATCTTGCAACCGCTTTCTGGATCAGAGATGGTGCATTGACAAATCCAAGCGTACGGTTTGAAATTTCAATACCGCGGATCAGTTCTTCAGCATCGGATGCCTCGTTCGGAACTACCACGTAACCGATACGCTCTCCAGGAAGTGACAGCGATTTACTGAACGAATATCCAACAATCGTATTTTTATAATATTTCGTCAGAAAATCCTCTTTATTTCCATCATAAACCAGTTCCCGATACGGCTCATCCGAAACCAGGTAAATGTCATGTCCAAATTCTTTCTGCTTCTTTTCTAAGATAGAAGCGATCGCCTCCATCGTCTCCGGTTTATAGATGACACCGGTCGGATTGTTCGGCGTATTGACAATCAGTGCCTTGGTCTTTTCCGTAATCTTTGCCTCAAAATCGTTCAGATCCGGCAGAAAAGTCTTAAGATCCGGATTTACCGTTACAATCTCTGAATCAAAATTGGCTGCATACTGACGGTACTCACCAAAAAACGGGGCAAACACGATCACCTCATCACCAGGATCCAAGACCGTTTTAAAAATAATATTGAGGCCTCCCGCTGCACCGACTGTCATCACGATATTATGATCGTCAAATGCGGTACCAAAACGTTTATTTAAGTTTGCCGCGATCGCCTCACGCACATCTTTATAACCTGCATTTTCCATATATCCGTGCAATTCTAAAGAACCTGCCGCTCCTTTCTTATCTGCCTCATCCAACAAATCTCTGATACTGTCGTTTAATGCTGCCGGAGCCGGTGTTGCAGGATTGCCGAGTGAAAAATCATAGACATTCTCCGCACCATATTTTTCCGCCATCGCTTTTCCTTCCACAAACATTGCACGGATCGCGGAATTTCCAAGCAGTGCTTTTTGTATTCTTTTTGAAACCATAGTTCTATCTCCATTCGTGTACATTTCGGATGTTACAGACCACACCTGCCTCGCTAAAACAGGGCGTATCCTGTAACATGATCTCTAAATACTTTACCACAGCACCATAAAGAAGTAAATGCCGTTTTCCAAGAATCCGGTACAAATTTTACTGCTGACAAAGCCTCTGACAAACGTGAAACAATGCCTGAGTGTAAAATCAATTTTGGTAGATAGAAAATGCCAGCATCCTCACTGAAGATGCTGACATCTGCCTATCATGCCTATCACATATTTATTTTTAAATCCATATACATTCTGATCAAATAAATCGCCTATCTCTTTCGTCCTAGCACCGCATACAAAAATTTGCCGGACAAAAAACACAGATGAAAATTTAATCAAATTTTGCATTCTGGTATTTGCAGAATGATTTCCTATGCATTCACTTTGTCTACGAAACGCATGAACGCAGTTCTGCCTTCTTCGGTACATTTATAAACACCGGCGTCTTTTAATACTTCCTTAAATACCAGACCGATCTCTGTCTGCACGATATCATGCAGTTTTTCCGGGGTTACCTCTCCCTCTAAACCGCTGCCAAATGTAAATCCGTATTTCGGAAGGAATTCTTCTACCCAGTCTGCATGTTTTGCAAGAACTTCATCCTCACGGATGGACGTACCGTCAAGCAGTGCCTGCTCTAAGTCCGCCATCTCTTTTTTCAGACGTGCCGGAAGTACTGCAAGACCCATAACCTCGATCAGACCAATGTTTTCTTTCTTGATATGGTGCAGCTTTGCATGTGGATGATAAACACCAAGCGGATGCTCTTCTGTGGTAATGTTGTTACGCAGTACCAGATCAAGTTCATATAAATCTCCACGTCTTCTTGCGATCGGAGTGATCGTATTATGTGGTTCCCCGTCTGTCTCAGCAAAAATAAATGCTGCCTCGTCCGTATAACCTCTCCATGCAAGTAAAATTTTATCTGCCAGCTCGATCAGACGCTCTTTTTTCTCCGCGCTGATGCGGATCACGGACATCGGCCATTTTACAATGCCTGCTTTTACATCCTCAAATCCCTTGAATGAGATTTCTTTTTCGACCGGTGCTTTTGCCATGGCAAATTCGTAATGACCACCCTGGAAATGATCATGGCTTAAAATAGAACCGCCGACAATTGGAAGATCTGCGTTTGATCCTACAAAATAATGTGGAAACTGTTCCACGAAATCAAGCAGTTTGCCGAACGTTGCACGCTCAATTTTCATCGGTGTGTGCTGTCCGTTGAATATAATGCAGTGCTCATTGTAATATACATACGGAGAGTACTGAAAAAACCAGTCACTGCCATTAATCGTTACCGGGATGATTCTGTGATTCTGTCTTGCCGGATGGTTCACACGTCCTGCGTATCCCTCATTTTCCTTGCAGAGTAAGCATTTCGGGTAACCGCTTTGTTTTGCAAGTTTTGCTGCAGCGATTGCTTTCGGATCTTTTTCCGGTTTTGATAAATTGATCGTGATATCCAAGATACCAAACTCGGTATCTGCAGTCCATTTCAGATCCTTCTTAATACGGTATCTGCGGATATAGTTCGAATCACAGCTTAATTTGTAAAAATAATCGGTTGCCGCCTGTGCGGACTGATGATTATAAAGTCCACGGAATTTTGTGATGACTTCACTTGGTCTTGGCATCAGCATGCTCATGATCTTTGTGTCAAACAGATCACGGTATGTGATCGTATCCTCCGGCATCAGTCCCTGCTCTGCCGCATAGTCAAGCATTTCTGTGAGAATTCCCTCTAAGGCATCCTCAGCGGTCTCCTGTGTCATCGGCTCTCTCTTTTCATATGCTGCAGCGACTTCATCTTCTAACTCATCTAATTGAAAAAGTTCTAACAGACGATTGATAGTAAATCTTTTATCTTCCGGTGCAGCAAGTCCTGTCACCAGACCATATTCTGTCAACTCTAAAATCTTTTCCTGTATCATATTCTTCCTCACTTCTACACTGTTTAACGTGTCTTTGCAATACTCTGCCAGACATATATTTTTAAGTCTCTATATTATTTTCAATGAGCCTCTTATTTTCAGAAATGAAAAACTTCTTTTCATCAGGCTAATTTCACTGGACCGTCACCAATCTCAACAACATAGAAATCTGCTGCATATCCGATCTTCTTCTCATAAGCTGCACCGACTTCTTTGATAAAGGTATCCACAGCCTCATCTTTTACGATGCTGACCGTACATCCGCCAAAGCCCGCACCTGTCATTCTTGAGCCGATCACACCATCAATCTTCCATGCTTCCTCAACCAAAGTATCCAGCTCAATACCGGTTACTTCATAATCATCGCGGAGAGAAACGTGGGATTCATTCATCAGTTTTCCAAATAAGGCAACATCATTATTTTTCAGTGCCTCTACTGCTTTGATCGTTCTCTGATTCTCATAAACTGCATGTTTTGCACGTCTTACACACACTTCCTCTTTGATGGCATCTTCATTTGTCACACTCTTCTCGACCGTGGGTGTCGCTTCGACCTTTTCAATGCCCTTGCTTTTATGCGGTGCCTTCTTCATTACAATGATTACAATGATTATGATAACCAGAATGGCAATGCCACCACCAAGCATGAGCAACGCTTTCCTTAACTCCTGTTGCTTGTCATTTGGCTTTGCCTTTTCTTCAGGTGTTGCATATTTCTTGTATTCCTTCCTGTCTATGTGGTCATAATACATTCTTCTCAATTTTGAAAACATGATTGCTTCCTCCTACCACACTCTTGCTGTCGCTTCACTTGTTTCCAAGTCATAAGTCACTTCAATGTATTTGTTTTCACCTTCATTTATATTGATTACAAATTCAAGCTGAATACTGTCATCTGAAACTGACATTTCCCTGTATGAAACACTTGATGAATTTTGATAGCCATATCCAATGACTGTCTCGTTCACGCACTTAATCACAATGCTTATTCCTTCATCACCGATTAACTTTCTGACCTGTTCATTATTTTCAATGTTAATTACAGGAACGCTCTCCGTTTCCTCCATCTCTTGAACAGAGGGGGTTGTTTCCGAAACTTCTTCCGTAACGGATTCAGAAACTGTTGTTACAACCGTGGTCTGTTTTTCTGTAGTTGTTTCTGCTTCATTTTTACTTCTTGCAAACCTCTCCGAAAGTTCAAAGGCAATGATGCAACCGATTGTCAATGCGATGGTTGCCAACACAAGCAGTATTTTTTTCTTCTTGTCCATACTTATTTCCTCCTAATTGTTCGTGTATGTGAAGTGCATGTAATCCCTGTATGATCCTGTCCACTCACC
>OGEA01001222.1_pt1 | contig 12337 bp, 11 predicted proteins | sample 1570531 | NCBI WGS metagenome assembly OGEA01 (sample SAMEA2581973, study PRJEB24529) | metagenome | biome: Human gut stool | place: China | collected 2011 | reverse complement strand
CGATGTCGCGGTCCTTCGGGGGAACGTCGTTGATGAGGCGGCCGCCGATGTACATTTCGCCCTTGGAGATCTCCTCCAGACCGGCGATCATGCGCAGGGTGGTGGACTTGCCGCAGCCAGAGGGGCCGACGAAGATGATGAACTCCTTATCCTGGATCTCCAGGTTGAAGTCGGTAACAGAAGGAGCAGTAGCGCCCGGATAGATCTTGTAGATGTGCTGGCAGCTAATCGAAGCCATAGGTCATTGCCTCCATTAAAATTTTTCTATGTTACGGCACCTTGACGGTGCACGCTCTCGTTGGTATTATAATAACAGATAACTTTGTGATATAAAATAGCATTTTATTGATTTGAGGTGTCAGATATTGCTTTATGATTGGACAAGCACCGCAGCCCTTGGCGTGGTGCGGGATATCCAGCCCAAAGAACCCCTGACCCTGACCGGCGAGGGGCTGTGGGTCTGCCTGATCTCCAGCGGCAGATGCACTGCCAGCCTGACCGATGCCTCGCCCTCCCCGGCGGGCAGCGCACTGATCCTGCCGCCCCAGAGCGCGGCGGCGGGCCATCTGGTGCTGAGCCGTGCCCCGTTGACCCTGACCCCGGAAGGGGAGAGCCACCTGCTCTGCATCCAGCTGACCGGGCAGGCGGCGGTGCAGTTCCTTGCCGGGCTGACGGAGCTGCCGTTCCTGGCCCGGGGCGAGACCTGCCCCGCTGCCGCAGAGCTGCTGGGCCGCCTTGCCGCCGAGGCCGATACACCCCGCAGCCGGGCCGCCAGCCAGCTGGCCTTTGCCCTGCTCTGTGAGCTTGCGGGGGCCGACAGCGCCGCCCCGCCCCTGCCGCCGCTGGTGGAGGCCGCCATTGAGGATATCCGCCAGAACTACGCTGGCCTGTACGGCGTGGAGGAGCTCAGTGAGCGGCTGGGAGTCTCCAAGAGCCACCTTGTCCGCACCTTTACCGCCGCCGTGGGGGTGCCTCCGGGGCGCTACCTGACCACCGTGCGGGTGGAAGCTGCCATGCGGCTGCTCCTGCACCGGGAATACACGCTGGATGTCATTGCCAGCCTGTGCGGTTTCTCGGGGGCCAACTACCTGTGCCGGGTGTTCAAAAAAGAAACCGGCCAATCCCCCGCACAGTGGCGGGCCTTGGCCGGTCAGACAGTGCAACCCCTCAGCCCGGCGGAAAGCCAGCGGGAGCAGGCACTGTATATTTAAAAGGTTCAGGAGCCGGGGCAGCACCCGGCTCTTTTCCGTGGAGGCGTTCAGCCGCACACAGACTGCGGGCGCTTGAGCAGGAACACCGTCAGGGCCAGCGTGATGGCCTCGGCGGCGGGGAAGGCCGACCACACGCCGTTCATGCCGAACAGGGCGCTCAGGATCAGCGAGCAGGTGACGATGGCGGCCACGCCCCGGCTGACCGAGGTGATGGTGGCCTCGGTGGGGCGGTTGACCGCGCCCAGATAGCCCGCCGCAACAATATTGCAGCCTGCAAAGAAGTAGCCCAGGAAGTAGATGCGCATACCGCTGTGGGCATATTCGGCCATCAGTGCAGAGCTCTCGCTGTTGAAGAGGGCAACAAAGGTATCGGTAAAGCCAAACACGGCACCGTACAACACCGCCGCCAGTGCCAGCGCGGTGCCGCAGCCCAGCAGAAGCAGCCTTTTTGCCCCGGCCATCTCGTTTTTGCCGTAGCACTGGCTGATCAGCGGCTGGGCACCCTGGGCCACGCCGTTGAAGATGGCTGTTGCCACCAGCGCAAAGTTTGCCACCACGCCGTAAGCGGCTACGCCCACATTGCCTGCCAGCCGGAGCAGCAGGAAGTTGAACACGGTGGTGGTCACGGCAGAGGAGAGCTCCCCGACAAAACCGGAGATGCCCAGCTGGCAGCTCTGCACCAGCAGCCGGGCCGAGGGAGCCTGCCGGACAAAGGTGAGCGTGTTGCTCTTTTGAAAGAAGTGGCGGCTGCAGATGGCGATGCTGAGCACCGGCGAGATGGCCGTTGCCAGCGCCGCGCCGGGCAGGCCCAGCCCCATGGGGAAGATGAAGATGTAATCGAACACCACATTGAACAGGCTTCCGCTCAGGGTGGCCACCATGGCAAGGGACGGGTCGCCGTCGTTGCGGACGAAGGCCGAGAAGATGTAGTTGCACATGAAGAAGGGCGTGAACAGCAGGAAGATGCGGGTGTAGTTCAGGCCCAGCGCCACGATGTCCCCATCGCCGCCCATGAGCTGCAGGAGCGTGCCCGGGCAGAACGCGCCCGCCAGCATGAACGGGATGGCGATCAGGCAGGCGCAGAGGATGGCGTTGGAAAAATACCGCTGCGCCCGCGCCTCGCCCTGCGCCTGCAGGATGGCGTACCGGGTGGCCGCACCCAGGCCGATCATCGAGCCGAAGGCAAAGATCAGGTTGTACATGGGCAGGCAGAGGTTCAGCAGGGTCACGCCGTCGGTGCCCGCCGCCTGGGCGATGAAATAGGTGTCGGCCAGAATATAACACGATGTGCCGATCAGACCGAAAATATTCTGCGACACATACTTGAAGAACTGCTTTGTCAGGTTCATGGATGCTTCCTTTCCGCAGGGAGAGTAGGGGAGTAAAACGTAAAAACGACTACTACTATATCATAAAACTTGGCATATTTCAACGAAAAAACGAGGAAACACGCCGCCATTCCCCAAGCGGAACGTTTTCCCCGGGGAGATGCCGCTATCCGAAAATACCATACAGATACTTCCTCTTTTGTGCAACTCGCCAAAGATGGTTTTGGGTTATTGACAAAAAAAAAAAAAAAGTTTTATGATTTTTGTGTAAGATGCCACATAAAAACAGAAGAATCGGCAAACCGGCCGAAAGGCTGCGGCGCAAAGCTACAGGGCCTGGAATATGGCAGCCAGCTGCACTTTCTCAACCATACCGCACATGGGCATCACCTCAAGGGGCGGTAGATTCCCAAAGTACAAAACGCAGAGCGTTGTACCAGCCATTTGGCCGGTGCGGCGCTCTTTTTGCTTTGTGCGGGCATGGTTATATTTTGGGAGTATTCATAAAAGGAGGATTTTTATGAAAAAACGACTCATAAGCTTGCTGGTTGCAGCATGTATGCTACTTACACTATTTCCGGTGTCAGCGTTTGCTGCGGATGTACAAAGGCATACTTCGGGTGATTATCAATATACTTTGAATGAGGAGGGAAAGGCGACAATTACAAAGTACACCGGAAGGGAGTCTAACATAACAATCCCGAAGCAATTCGAAAATCACGAAGTAACAATGATTGGTTCACAGTCGTTTAAGGATAATAAATCCTTGGAAAAGATTGAAATTTCAACCAATATTTCAACGATTGACTGGATGGCATTTGCTGGATGCACTAACCTGAAGGAGGTCGATTTTGCAGAACCCAGTAAAATCGAAGAGCTTCCTTTTGAATTGTTTGTCAATTGTAGTAGTCTGACAACAATCAATATTCCGTCGAGTGTCAAGGAAATCAAGCCGCTGTGTTTTGCAGGTTGCGCAGCGCTCACCCATGTTGTGATACCAGAAGGCGTAGAGCTGATTGGCCGCCAAGCATTTAGTGAGTGCACGAATTTGCAGTCTATTATAATTCCGTCCTCTATTGTGGAATCTGGAATTCCAAGTGGAGCAACGACAGCAATTCAGGGAATTGGAAAGGGCGCATTCTGGAACTGCAACAACTTGTCTAAGGTTTATTACAATGGCACACAAGAGCAGTGGAACAAGATTGTGAACTATGATGTGGATACACAAACAACATTAGCGGGCCAAACAAGAGATAATAGTGTGCTGAAAAAAGACGGCGTTGTGGTCTTTAGATGTAATGTTACCTTTGCAATGAATGGCCACGGTGATGCACCTGCGGCTCAGACCGTTTACACTGGTGAGAAACTTGCAGAGGTTGCCGACCCCACTGACCCGGATTACACCTTTGACGGTTGGTATACGGACGCAGCGCTTACGAATCCGTTTGACATTAAGAACGACACCATTTCCCATGATACTGTCCTGTACGCAAAGTGGAAAGTCATCCCTGTTGCCGCAAAGATGGATGTGACCACCTCCAAGAGCGACTACCTGGTCAATACTCCCGTTGATGTGAACATTGCCATTGCCCCCGGTACTGATATGTACAAGATTCTCAATGGCAGTGTTGCTTTGACCTACGGTGATGAAGTTGAAAAGGTAGAACTGAACGGCAAGGAACTGACCGAGAAAGAATACACTGTTCAGGAGCTGGCTCAGAAGATGGAACTGACTTCCCGAAGCAGTAATATCAAAGCAACCCTGAATGTGACCTATAAAAAAGCCGGCAAGTTTGATTTTGGCGTTGCCCTGAAGGACGCAAAGGGTGACCAGATTTGTGCTGATGGCACTCAGGTCGTTGTTGCCGAAGAGGCCGCCGAACTGCCCCCTGCAACCAAGCTCTACACCCTGACCGTCAAGAACGCTGATGTTACCATTAAGAATGGTGACGAAGAGATCAAGGCTGAGAAGAACGACAAGGGCGAGCTGATCGCCAAAGTGCCCGAAAAGGCTGACGTGACCGTGACCTACACCAGCCAGAGCGATGCCGTTGCATTTGACCAGTGGACGATTACCACCGATGAAACGCTGGATGTGGATGTCAAGAACAACCCCCTGAAGTTCCAGATGCCTGCCGGTGGCGTGACCATCGAAGCCATGACGAAGGATGCCTCCATTGAGGAGGACGAGCCCAATATTCTGGGCACCGCCGCCGTAGTCGGTACTGCCGCTGTTGGCACCGCCATTCTGGCATGGCAGGGTTACCAGCTGGGCACGGAGCTGTACCTGAAAACCGCTCTGCCCGCCGGTACTGCCATCCCCACAAACCGTGCCGAGCTGGCCCTGCTGGTGTGGAACCATGCCGGTAAGCCCGCACCCGCCGCAGTTCTGCCCGCTGATGCCACCGATACCCAGAAGGCCATTGCCTGGGCTGTGGAGAACGATCTGCTCAAGGCCGCAAAGGACAACGGTGAGACCTATGTGGATACCGATTCCGTGAGCCGTGTTGAAGTGATCCGCGTGTGGAATAAGGCACAGGAAAAGTAAACCCCACCGTCATCCCTTCGGGATGCCACCGCCCCTAATAGGGGCGGCCTTGGCAAAAAGGTGAAACTATCCGCCATGCCAAGGGCCCCCCTATTAGCGGGGGATGTCGCTGAAAGCGACTGGGGGGTTGCCCCCACAACCAAGCCATTCTCTATTCCCAAATAACCAGTGGAAGCGCCCTGCCGGGGAACCGGTGGGGCGCTTCTGCATAGGGGCGGGAGCCGAAACCGCCGCTTTTTCCGCTCTAGCGCCGTGGTTTTTATTGACAAGCTCCCGGCTTGCTATTATAATAGAACAGTCATAATAGCATTCGTGCGCGGCTTTGCGGCTGCGTCAATCCAATAGACAAGGAGAAGATCCAAAATGGCACAAGAAATCAAGATGTCCGCTTCCGGCCTGAAGGCGATGCAGGACGAACTGGAATACCTCAAGACGGTCCGCCGCAAGGAGCTGGCCGAGGAGATCAAGGAAGCCCGCAGCCACGGCGACCTTTCTGAGAACAGCGAGTACGATGAAGCCAAGAACACCCAGGGTCTGGTGGAGAACCGCATCACCGAGCTGGAGCAGATGGTCAAGAACGCTGTGATCATCGACGAGAGCGAGCTGAGCGTGGACAGCGTTTCTGTTGGCACCCACGTTTCCATCAAGATGATCGGCGATGATGAGGCCGAGGAGTACGATATCGTTGGCCGCACCGAGGCTGACCCTATCAACGGCAAGATCAGCGACGAGAGCCCCGTGGGCCACGCTCTGCTGGGCAAGGCCGTGGGCGAGAAGGCTGAGGTCCTGCTGCCCTCCGGCCAGACCGTCGAGTACGAAGTACTGGCCATCACCCACGCCGCAAACTGAGCCTGAACGGGAGGAAACCATGGAAGAGCAAAAGAGAAACCCCGCTCAGGGCCTGTCTGAGAGCGAGCAGGTGCAGGTGCGCCGCCAGAAGCTGGCCGACCTGCAGGCTGCCGGAAACGACCCCTTCACCCTGACCAAGTTCCCGCAGGACGCATACTCTGCCGACCTGAAGGAAGAGTTCAAGGATCTGCCCAACGAGACCGACAGCGGCAAGCAGGTCGCGCTGGCCGGCCGTATGATGTCCAAGCGCGTGATGGGCAAGGCGAGCTTTGCCCACCTGCGCGATGACAAGGGCGATATCCAGCTGTATGTCCGCCGCGACGAGCTGGGCGAGGAGGCCTACGCCGCCTTCAAGAAGCTGGACGTGGGCGACATCATCGGCGTCAAGGGCGAGGTGTTCCGCACCAAGACCGGCGAGCTGAGCGTTCGTGCCACCGAGCTGACCCTGCTGGCCAAGAGCCTGCGCCCCCTGCCCGAGAAGTTCCACGGCCTGACCGATACCGAGATGCGTTACCGTCAGCGCTATGTGGACCTGATCGCAAACCCCGAGGTGAAGGATACCTTCGTCAAGCGCAGCCAGATCCTGAAGGAGATCCGCGCCTATCTGGACGAAAAGGGCTTCCTGGAGGTGGATACCCCCATCCTGACCCCCTTTGAGATCGGTGCCTCTGCCCGCCCCTTCTACACCCACCACAACAGCCTGAACATGGACATGGTGCTGCGCATTGAGACCGAGCTGTACCTCAAGCGCCTGATCGTGGGCGGCATGGACCGCGTGTACGAGGTTGGCCGCATCTTCCGCAACGAGGGCATGGACCCCAAGCACAACCCCGAATTCACCAGCATCGAGCTGTATCAGGCCTTCACCGATTTCCACGGCATGATGGATCTGGTGGAAGAGCTGTACAAGCGCCTGGCCCTCAAGATCTGCGGCAGCATGGTCATTCCCTATCAGGGCAAGCAGATCGATATGGGTCACTGGGAGCGCCTGACTATGGTGGAGGCTGTCAAGAAGTATTCCGGCGTGGACTTCAACGATTGGAAGTCCGACGAGGATGCAATTGCCTCTGCCAAGGAGCATCATGTGGAGCTGCCCGAGGTCCCCACCAAGGGCGCCATTCTGGCCGAATTCTTTGATGCCTTTGTTGAGGACAAGCTGATCCAGCCCACCTTCATCTATGATTACCCTGTCGAGATCAGCCCGCTGGCCAAGCGCAAGCCGGATGATCCCGCCTTTACCGAGCGCTTTGAGTACTTCATCGACTGCACCGAGTACGGCAACGCTTTCAGCGAGCTGAACGACCCCATCGACCAGAAGGGCCGCTTTGAGCGTCAGGTCGCCGAGCGCAAGGCCATTGAGCCCGATTGCAAGGCTCAGGTGGATTACGATTATGTCAACGCACTGGAGTACGGCCTGCCCCCCACGGGCGGCCTGGGCTTTGGCGTGGACCGCTTGGTCATGCTGCTCACCGACAGCGCCTCCATCCGCGATGTTCTGCTGTTCCCCACGATGAAGCCGATTGAGCAGTAAATTTCCAATTTAAACAAAGAAAAGCCTGAAACTTCTTGATGGTACGAGAAGTTTCAGGCTTTTTGTTTACGGCAATTTCCGGCAATTTTTACACCATACGCCAATTTTACGCCAAACGATGCTATGATTTATGCAGTGCAAAAAGAGTGTTGTTCCGGTTTGGCGATGAAATTGAAGATGCGGTGGATGGATGTAGGCTCGTAAGGAGATACATCAGAAAACGGATTCATGGATCTGCAAACGGACAGCCGGAACTTTCCACCGCAGAAGAAGTAAATGTGAAAAACATGGAGGTTTTCTTATGAACAACCTGCTTTCCTGCCACTATAACATGGACACCAACCGGGTGGAAGCCCGGTTCGAGGGTGGCACTACCCTTGCCATCGACTGCATCGCCGTGGAGGACGAATACGGCAACACCCCGGAGCAGCGGGCAGAACTGGACTGGCTGCTGTACAATAAGCCGCTGGAGTATGCGCAGATGGTGCTGAAAGGGGAGGTGGAATATTATCTGTCACTAGGCTGTGACCACGGCAGGCTGGAAGATTAAGTCCAACATAACAACAAATCCCGGCAGGTGTTCTACAAAATAGGCACTTGCCGGGATTCGTTTTGTTTGATTTACTTTTCTCTTACCCCATCCACCAGATGAAAGTAATCATAGTAAGGTGTTGTATAGGTTTCATACCGCCCCACTACGGTAATGGTTGTGCCTTCTTCCGGGTAATTGCCATCGGTCAGCACGAACTCTACTCCCTGCTGGCAGCAGGCAAGCGCATCGTAGATGACGCAGGAATGATACAGCTCACCAGTCTGCTCATCTGTATACTCCTGATATTCACCTGTCATGCGGACAATCTTCTCGGTGTAGTTCTCCGGGGTAACAAGCATATTGTAAACTTCTGCGTTCACAACCGTATCGCTGAGTAAGGTCAGGTCAATGTTTGCGTCCATCCCGGCGTAAATGCCACTTTCATCAGCCGTTTCACGTTCCGGGGCACAGGCATCGGCAGCACTGGAAGAAACAGCTTCTGGCGGAACCGTTGCTACCGAAGATGCTGCTTCGGGCTTTGCACCGCAGGCGGTCAATGCAGCGGCGGCACAGAGCAGCAGAAAGCCCTTCAAAAGTCGTTTCATGATGCCCTCCCCAGCAGTTTTCCGGCCAGACAGCACAGGCCAAACGCCGCCATGTCAACCGCAACAATGGTCGAACCAACCGGCGTTCCGGCTAGGACGGAAGCCACGATGCCCACAAAGGCACAGCTCACGGACAATACCGCCGAGCAGATGGTGACAGCGCGGAAATTCTTGCACAGGCGCATCGCCGAAAGAGCCGGAAAAATCACCAGTGCAGAAATCAGCAGAGAGCCGACAAGGTTCATTGCCAGCACAATGATGACGGCAATGACAATGGCAATCAGCAGATTGTATCCGTTTGCATTGGTTCCGACGGCCTGTGCAAAGGTTTCGTCAAAGGTAACTGCAAAGATCTTGTTGTAGAACAGCATAAACACTGCGACCACGATGATGGAAAGCCCGATGCAGAGCCAAACTTCCGATTTTGTCAGGGTCAGGATCGAGGTAGAGCCGAACAGGGTGCTGCACACATCGCCAGACAGATTCGCCGAGGTCGAGAACAGATTCATCAGCAGATAGCCCATTGCAAGCGCGCCAACGGACACCATAGCAATGGCAGCGTCACCTTTGATTTGGGTGTTTTGTCCGGTATGCAGCAACAGGACTGCGCAGGCCACAGTCACGGCCAGCGTCAGCGGCATATGGTCGGACATTCCCAGCACGGTCGCAATGGCCATGCCGCCGAACGCCACATGAGAAAGGCCATCTCCGATAAAGGAAAACCGTTTCAGCACCAGCGTCACGCCCAGCAGCGAAGAACACAGGGCAATCAGAACGCCCACGATGAGCGCATAGCGGACAAAGGGATAGTTCCAGTAAAAGATCAGCTTTTCCAACACATTCATACGGCACCGCCTTTCCCAGCCGCAAACAGCCGCCCCTGCGAGCTTTGCAGATACGCTTCCCGTGTGCCGAAAAAGATCGTTTCACCAACATGAAGAATGTGGCTTGCGTAGCAAACCGCAGCCTGAATATCGTGGGAGATCATCAGGACGGTAATGCCCTCCTGCTGGTTCAGTTTTTCAATCAGATGGTACATTTCCGTAGTCACTTTTGGGTCAAGACCGGAAACAGGCTCGTCCAGAAGCAGCATTTTCCGGGTAGCGCAGAGGGCGCGCGCCAGCAAGACGCGCTGCTGCTGACCGCCGGAAAGCTCCCGGTAACAGCATTTTGCCAGCGATCCAATCTGCATTTTGTGCATGGCATCCTGCGCAAGCTGCTTTTCCTCTCGACTGTAAAATGGGCGGAGTCCACAACGGCTCTGGCAACCAGACAGCACGATTTCCTGCACCGACGCTGGAAAATCCCTCTGCACGATGGTCTGCTGAGGCAGATAGCCGATCTCGTTCCGGCGCAGGCCATCGCCCATCTCGATTTGCCCGGAAATAGGCTGCTGCAAACCGAGCAGAGCTTTCATCAAGGTACTTTTTCCTGCACCGTTTTCACCAACTACACAAAGATAGTCGCCTGTGTGGATCTCAAAGTTCAGAGGATCCAGAATGGCCTTTCCCTCATAGCCAACGAGAAGGTTCTTACAAATGAGCTGAGACATGACGGTTCCTTCCTTTAGTTCAGAGCCTGTTTCAGCACATCCAGATTGCTTTCCATCACGGAAAGGTAGGTCGTGCCGTTTGCCACATCGGTGGATGTGGTGGACTGCATGGAATCCAGCGTCAGGATGGACTGATTCTTTTCGGCGGTATTCTGCACGATAGTTTCGGCAATTTTGTGCTGTGCGCCCTCAATGGTCAGTACACAGGGCAGCCCCAGTTCATCCACTTTGCCAGCAAGGAAAGAAATGGTCTCAAAGCTGGCTTCCGTCTCCGCAGAGCAGCCTGCAAACGCGGCATAATAGCTCAGACCGTAATCGTCTACCAGATAGCGGAACGGGAAACGGTCGCCGAACAGCACAGTTTTCCGGGCGGCATTGTCCGCCACCGTCTGATATTCGCCATCCAGAGCGGCCAGCTTTTCCAGATAGGATGCAGCGTTGGCAGCATAGGCATCTTTGTTAGCCGGGTCGATTTCTTCCAGTGCGTCGGTGATGGCGCTGCAGAGAGTTTCAGCGTTCTTCAGCGACAGCCATACATGCTCGTCATATTCTTTTTCCGCGTGTTCCAGCATATCCTCCTTGATTTCATCACCGCTCATATCCATCGGATAGTAAGTCGGCCAATTCTCCATTTCCTGAGAGAGCGCATCGAAGCCTTCATTCCCGAAATAAATGTGAAAATGTTCCGCTTTGCCCGGAGCAATGCCATGATCGCTGAACTGCACATACTTAGGCGCATCAGCATCACCATCGGTTGCCTCGAAGAAATATCGTACTCCTCTGCTGCCAGATTCATAGTCATAAATCTGGTAGCCCTTATATTGATAGGCAGCCGTTGCTTCAACACCGTTTTTCACAAAACACATCGTGTTATTTTCGGCATTGATTGTAATTTTGGAAACATCCGTTTTATAACCCGTTTCGTAATAGGCACGATATTCCTCCGCCGTTTTGTTCCCATTTTCTGCTTTACGTTCCATCACTTCGTCCAGAATACCCTCTTGAAGATAAGGATAAACAGACTGCCACTCGCCATCCCAATCGGACAGGCTTCTATCCTGCACATCGCTATCGGCAAAGTGGGAATATCCGTGATGATGTCCTTCCTCTGCCTGCATACCGGGCATTGCTTCCTCTGTCTTAACAGTATCTTTCAGCACATCAAGCAGATTGATAACTTTCATATTTTTGTTGGTGGCTTCTTTCAAGGCATCTTCCACCCAGCCATCCGATTCGCCGCCAACATAGATGAACAAGTCACAGTCTGAGATTTTAACAATATCATCTGCGGTGGGCTGATAGCTGTGCAAATCAACGCCATTGTCCAGAAGCATGGTAACTTCGGCATGATCGGCCTTATCGCCGAGAATTTCGCGCACCCAGTCATACTCCGGGAAAATAGTCGTGACGATCTTCAGCGGCTTGTTGCCACTCTGCAATGCAGACGGTGCAGGAGCGGACGAAGATGCGGCCTTCCCACAGCCGCCCAAAATACCAGCAGCCAGTAAAAGGCAAAAAAATACAGCGAATATACGTTTGAGTTTTTTCATAGAAATGCGCTCCATTGTTTGATATCAAGAATCATACGGACAAGCATTTCTTAATCCGACAGTTTTACCTTTAGTCGAATCGGTGTTTTTATCAGCAAAAGCGGAGAGCAAAGCGACAGCAAGGCCGCCAACACAAAATGCGGCGCGGGTGTTAGAATGAACGGCCCGGAACCATCTTTTCCGGCGTGCAGGATATTCTCGCAAAGTTTCAGCTGTGCGCAGACGGCGCAGTCTGCCCCGGTACAGTCGTGGTGGACTTCTTCCGCGCAGAATGTCAATGAACCCAAAACGGCCAGCAGGAAACCAACCAGCAGGATCCACGCAGCGCAGCGTTGTTTTGCAGTGCAGTTCATTCCATTGCCCTCCTTTCTTGAATTTGCAACTTGATTGCAAATTGGATTATAGCAAGGCAACATCGGATTGTCAAGTGGAAATTTTTGCGGACACTACGTTAATCTAAATCGCCGTCAAGAGGGCTGGCACCGTCCAGCCTTCTCTCTTTTTACCAAAGTTTCCCTTGCGTTTTCTTGCAAACCGCCGAAAACGGCGTATTTTCAAAACTTTTTGTTGACACGGCTCGATTTTTGTGGTAATCTATCCCAACAATTTAATATAACATATTTACTTAGAG
>OGEA01001193.1_pt1 | contig 12581 bp, 8 predicted proteins | sample 1570531 | NCBI WGS metagenome assembly OGEA01 (sample SAMEA2581973, study PRJEB24529) | metagenome | biome: Human gut stool | place: China | collected 2011 | reverse complement strand
GCCCACACGCCTTGGGGCGACAAACCCGAAAGTTTCATCGTGGAGCGCACGCGTGCCATCGTGCATTTTCTTTTACGAAAGCAGGCCAAGGCAGTGGTGCTGGCGTGCAACACGGCAACGGCCGCAGCCGCCGACATTTTGCGCAAGGAGTTATCGATTCCGATCATCGGAATCGAACCGGCGGTCAAGCCTGCCGCCGCTCAAACCCGAACCGGCGTCATAGGCGTCATCGCCACCCGCAGAACCACGGAAAGCGCGCGCTATCTGTCACTCTTAAGGCGCTTTGCGGGCAACGTCAAAGTGGTGACCGTGGCCGCTCCCGGATTGATGGAGTGCGTGGAGCGCGGAGACTTCAACAGCGAAACCACGCGAAAACTTCTTCTCAAATACCTGACCCCCATCAAAGATGCAGGTGCGGACAAACTCGTGCTCGGCTGTACGCACTACCCGTTTCTTTGCGAAGCAATCTCGGAAATCATGGGGCCCGAAGTGGAACTGTTGGAACCGGGCAAACCCGTTGCACGTGTCGTACGCATGCGACTTCAAAAAGCCGGTCTGTTAAACCCGTCTTCCAGCGACATTTTCCGTTGCACCTACTTTGTTGCCGGTGCCGAAAAACACCTTCCAACACTTAAGCTTTTGGTTCCCAACCAAAAACGGGATGCGGCTTATCGTCCAAACATCTTCGAACTTCCTGCCTGATCTCACTTCACCGCTCTCTCATTTCCCAAAAAGAGCGTAATTTTCCCCATTTCGCTATTACATTAAAAAATAGCGGTCGTCAGAGCCGATCTTTTACGCCTTTTCGATCTTCCTCAGCCATAAAAAAGATCATTTGATGATCCTTTTCTTTCTCGCCTAACATATTGATTTCAAAGCTATTTCGTTTTTCAAAAAACGAAAATTTACCTCATTGCAATTTTGTTGACTTTGATTTTCATCAATATTTTCAGGGCGGGAGCATCCACCCTCACTGCTATATTCGACTTAATTCTTAATGGATAAACCTTATGTCCGTCGACCAACTCACCGTCCAGCAACTCAAGATTTTCTTGGCTGTATACAAGCACAAGAGCGCGAGCTTGGCCGCCGCGGAGCTCGGTGTTACGAACTCGACTGTCAGTCGGGCTCTGGCTGCCGCACGTTCAGTTTTTGACGACGTTTTATTTGTTCGCACGGCCAATGGTTTTGTGCCGACAAATAAGGCACACGAACTTGCCTCTCCGACGAGCGACATTGTTTCCATCCTGCGGAAAATTGACACGCGTTACACGCGCTTTTTACCGGCGACTTGCACGGGAAGTATCGAAATTCGCGCTTACGACGAATTCAATTACGCCGTACAGCGAGTCATTCAAACCCGCATTCAGCCGTTGGCTCCGCGCATGCATTTTCGTGTAAGCGCGCTTACTTACGATTGCGTCAATGAGCTTTTGAACGGAACGGTTGACTACGCCGTCGTGTACGAAGGTTTTAACGACAACCGTCTGAATTTTGAATGTTTCTCGCAAACGGGAGACATCTTTTTGCTGTGCCGCAAAGGACATCCGCTTTTGTCAGGCGACTTCAGCGCCTCGGATTTGTCCTGCTATCCGCTTGTTGAAATCGACAATTACCGAGACAACAGCAGTCCTCTGCTGGTCGACGTTTGCCATGAGGTCGGATCGAATATGTGCGTACGCGCCTATACGGAATCCGTTGCCTCGGCTTTTCAGTTGATTGCCTCATCCGATTCCGTTGCGGTCATCTGCAACCAATTCACGCTTCGTTTCGCCAACACCGTTACGGGCTTGGACTATATCAAACTTCCGACTCCGATCTTGACTCGCATCCGCAAACTGCGCAGCGCAGTCAAACCCATCGGCAACTATATCGCTTACGGCCACACCAACCAGTCGCCGGTGTTTCAGTGGGTTCTTCGGCAACTCGTCGACGGACTGGCTGAAGACTGGAAATTGGCCTTGCAAGCCAATTCAAAGGAGATACATCCCAAGTCATAAAACCATTGAATCCCCTCAGAAAGCAACAACAAAGGACCGTGATACCGCAACTTCCCCAAATGCGGCTCCACGGCACAAATACTCCGTAAATCAAGACGGAGATCATTTACCAGGAGAAAAACAATGCCGAGCATTTCCCGCCGTACACTGCTGCAAGGCACTGGCGCTATGGCCGTCGTCGGCAGCCTCTCGGGGCTTATCCCCGAAACTGCGCATGCGATGAACTCTCTGGGCGCCAAACCCGAACTGCTCAACAAGCGTGCTGGTACGGTCAAGTACCACAGTTGCTTGCGCAACTGTGCTGACCGCTGCTTGATGAAATTCCGCGTTCAAGACGGCCGCATGACTTACGTAAGCGGCGCTGAAAAGCAAGCCAAGACAGGAACTTGTCCCTGCGTAAAGGGGCTGACCTATGTTGAGTACACCTATGCCCCGGATCGCATTCTTCACCCGATGGAACGCATCGGCGAAAAGGGTTCGCACAAGTGGCGCCGCATCACTTGGGAAGAAGCATGGGCCAAACTCATTACCAAGACTAAGGAAGTCGTTGCCAAATATGGTCCTGAAGCCGTTCTGCCCTATTCCTACTCGGGCAACTACGGCGCCATCGGAATGCACGCTTCCGGCGAACGCTTCTTTAACCGCCTAGGCGCCAGCTATCTGGATCGCCTGGTGTGCACGGAAGCCGGTGTCTGGGGTTACGGTTCCGTTCAGGGTACGACTGACGGTCCCGATCCCGATGAAATCCCGAATTGCGACTGCTACATCAGCTGGGGCTTCAACGAAACCGTCTCCAACGTGCACGGCATCAAGCTTATCAATCAAATGCGTGACAAGGGCGGTGTTGTGCTTGCGGTCAACCCGAACCGCACGCCGATTTGCTCGCAAGCCGACGTCTACCTGCAGAACTACCCGGGTAGTGACGCTTGGGTTGCGACCGGTGTCATGAAGTATTTGATCGCTCACGACGAGACCATTGATCACGAATTCCTGGACAAGTGCTGTATCGGCGCCGACAAGGTTTTCGAAAAGGTCAACTCCGTCAAATGGGAAGACATTGAGCGCGTCACCGGTTGCAAACGCGCCGAAATCGAAAAGTTTGCCGCCCTCTACGGCAAGTCCAAGAACTGCATCATCCGCGGCGGCTATGGCATGCAGCGCAACTACAACGGCGCCCGCATGACTCGCGCCATCGCCATCATGCACGCTCTTCGCGGCATGTTTGACCGTCCCAATGCCGGCATTATTTATGACAATGTCCGCAGTATCACCGGCATGAACAACTTTGACGGTCGCGGCAACTACTTCCTGACCGGCAAGGAACAACATGTCAACATGACCGACCTGGATCAGGCATTGAAGGCTAAGAATCCGACAAGCCAGAACTTGATCGACAATCACACGACGCCACCGCAGCCGATCAAGCCGATTCATCTGTTCTTCTTCTACAACGGGAATCCGGTCGCCGTTTCGCCCAACGTCAATCAGGTCATCGAAAATCTCAAGCGCGACGATCTTTACGTCGTTGGCTTCGACATGATCATGACCGACAGCATGGAATACTGCGACTTGGTTCTTCCTGCCTCCACGCAGTTTGAAACGGACGACATCATCGGCGACTACCACGGCTGGTTCCTGCAGATTTGCGAAAAAGTCATCGAACCGGTCGGCGAATCCATGCCCAACTGGGACTTCTTTGCCGAATGGGGCCGCCGCATGGGCTTCAAAGACCAGGCCTTCAAGGATACGTCCTTTGACATCATGCGCCAGCTGCTCAATACCAAGGCACCTTGGTATCAGGGCATCACCCTCGAACGCCTGCAGAAGGAAAAGTGGATCAAGCTGCCTTATCCCTCCAGCGTTCCCGTACGCTCCGGCGGCAAGTGCGGCACTGAATCCGGCAAGATCGAGCTTTATTCCGAAATGATGAAGCGCGCCGGTTTCGATCCGGTCATCGATCTGGGCCTGTGCGAAGACGATATGCCCGAAGTTGAGAAGAAACTTCCGTTCCGTCTGCTCTCTCCCGGTATTCCGCAGCGTGTCAATTCCTCCTTCTACAACGTGAAGTACATCCGCGCATTTAACGCTTACGAATGCGAAATCAGTCCGGAAGATGCCCAGAAACTCGGCATCAAGATGGGCGATCGAGTTCGTTTGACCAACCAGCGCGGCGAAGCTTATTTCATCGCACGTGTGTCTACACGCGTCGGACCCGGCGTTGTTCGTACCGCCAAGTGCAATTGGCGCAGCACCAATCCTTACGGCAAGAACAACACCAATACGCTGACGACTTCGCGTCTGACCGATATGGGTGGATGCTCTGCATACCATTCCACCCGCGTGAACGTGGAAAAGGCCTGAAGGAGGATAGACCATGACAAATAAACTGCAAAAAGGCTTCATCTTCCGCCAGGAAAACTGCGTCGGTTGCGGCGGATGCACGGTAGCCTGCCAAATTCATAACGAATTGCCTGAAGACGTTCGCTTCCGCAAGGTTGATCTCTATGAGGTCAAGGACGCTGAGGGTCGAGTCCGCGACGTGTGGCTCTCGCACGCCTGCATGCATTGCACCAATCCGAGCTGCATGGCGGTTTGTCCGGCCAACTGCTTTACGAAACGTCCCGACGGCATCGTGGTGCTTGATCGCAACCGTTGCACGGGCTGCGGTCTCTGCAAGAGCGCTTGCCCCTATGACGCAATCGTCATCAGCAAGCTCGACGGCAAGGCTGCCAAGTGCAACCTCTGCGTTGAGCTGCTTGATGCGGGTCTGAACCCGGCTTGCGTCGACGGCTGCCCGGTGAAGTGTCTTGAAGCCGGCAATATCGCTCAGGTGCTCGCGAGCAAGAAATCTGCCTCGCGCTCCGGCATCGGCTACAAGAACGGCATCAATGAACCCAACATGATCATCATCAGGGAGCGTCGTTGATGACTGTCTCGCAGATCGATTCGTTTGTGTCGGCTCTGAAGCTGTTCAAAGAGCCCGTCTTTCATCCTGCCAAGGCCTCGGTCTATGAAGAGCTCGGAATCTGGGCTCAGAAATACGACCGCAAAGACCTTGCACTGGCGTGCGCTCAGGCCGCGAGCGACACCGACGAAGCCGAAGCGGAATTCAATCGTATGTGCATTGGTCCTTATCGACTGACCGTGCCGCCCTACGAAAGCGTCTGGCGTACCGGAAGACGTGTGCTGAACAATCGTTTCAGCGCCGCCGTTCAGTACTCCTATGAAGAAATCGGACTCGCTGTCGGCGACATGAACGAGCCCGTTGACTTCTTCGGCTATGAACTGGAGTTCTGTTACGCCACGCATGCTTTTGCGTCAGCCTACGAAAAAGAAGGCAAAACGCAGGAAGCCGAACTGCTCAGAGAAGCGGCATCTCGCTTCTGGGCTGAACATCTCGGCCACTGGGCCGGGAAGTTCCTCGAAGCCATGCAGCAGGATGCCAGACATCCGTTCTGGCGCGCTTGGGCACAGGCGCTTTCCGAACTGCTCACGGTTCAGCACAAGGACATTGCACTTAGCAACACCATGTCAGGGGAAGAGACGACTGCTGTCGTTCAACCTCCCCGTTCCCTTCACGGGACAAAGGATTCGATATGAAAAAATTGGCTTTCCTTTCCGGCATGACCCTCACGACGGCGGCCGCCGCTGCCGAAGAGACCGCCGTGCACCAGCCCGAGTTTTGGATGCAAGTCCAGGAGCATGTTGTCAACAACGACATTCCTCAATTGTTGGGCTACGCCAGCAACCCGGCTTACACCAAGACCTATCTGCCCGAAGGCGTTAGCGAAGGTTACCTTTCCTTCGTTCAATCGGCTGCAACGATCGGCAACGTCATTTTCATGAGCGTTGTTCTCGTCGCCATTCTCTTCACGATTTTCGTGATCTTCAATGGCCGGGCAAAGCTTGAAAACGGCTTTTCCGGAAAACTGATCAACCGCTGGTCTCCGCTTGATGTGGCTCTGCACTGGCTTGCCGCCATTCCCTGCCTGATCCTGATTCTTTCGGGATTGGTCATCGGTGCCGGCCGCTTCTGGCTCGAGCCTCTGATGAGCCCGACGCACTTTGCCTCCTTTGTGGATGCAAGTGTGATGTTCCATAACTTCTTCGCCTTCCCCTTCATCGTCGGCGCCGTGATCATCATGATCAAATGGGCTGCTCGTCAGTTCCCTGAAAGCTGCGACGCCAAATGGTTTGCCTGCCTCGGTGGGTACATCAACTTCGGCGGTAAAGCCAAGCATCCGGATGCTGGTTTTGCCAACGCCGGTGAGAAGGCTTATTTCTGGACCGTCTTCATCTTCGGCCTGGCCTTGATTGTCACAGGCCTGATGATGCTCTATCCGGATCTTTTCGGCGGAGTGGATAAGAACGGCGCATTGCTGGCTCTGATCATCCACATCATCAGTGCTGTCGTGCTCGGCGCCTTCACCGTGATCCATATCTTCATGGGCGCTGTGATGAGCGAAGGCGGCATGCAGAACATGATCAACGGCAAGTGCGATGAAAACTGGGCCAAGCAGAACCACAACCTGTGGTACGCCAAGGTCTCCAAGTAACTTGTCTGTCTCTACCTCCTAAATTCAGCCGGACTCTGCCCGAACGATTCTCGTTCGGACGGAGCTCGGCTCCTACGTACACAGAAAAACTATGCTGATCAATCGACGCTCACTGCTAGAGATGATGGCGGCAGGAACGGCTTTTACCCTGATTCCCAGCGCGCAGCTCTTGGCCAAAACCCCCGGCAAGCGCTATGCCATGGTCTTTGACGTTCGACGCTGCACCGGCTGCCTTTCATGCACCGTAAGCTGCGCCATGGAAAACAAAACGCCTGTCGGCCGCAGCCGAACCGACGTCAGTCAAGTCACGGTCACAGGAAAGTCCTTCGGCAGCGCTGTCTTGCCGATGCCGCACCAATGCAACCATTGCGACAACCCGCCCTGCGTAGCCGTGTGTCCCGCCAAAGCCACGTACAAACGTCCCGAAGACGGCATCGTCGTCATTGACTACAACAAGTGCATCCACTGTCAGGCTTGCACCAAAGCCTGCCCGTACGGCGCCCGCAAGGCTGATCCCGAATTTAAGACAGCTCCTGAAAAATGCAATTTCTGCATCCACCGATTACAGGAAGGGCTGTTGCCGGCTTGCGTGGAAACTTGCATCGGTAAGGCTCGCGTATTCGGCGACCTGAATGACGAAAACAGCGAAATTTATCGCCTGGTGAAAGAAAACAAGGTTTACGCTCTGTTGTCCGACCTTGGCACCAAACCCAACATCTTCTACATCGGTCTGCCTGATGACATCGATGATAAGGCCATGCTTCAGACCAAACCGATTCAATGGCAGCGTTAAGAGGATTTCACATGAGTCAAAACATCAAAAAACCCGTCTTCGGTAACGCCGCAGCCCCCGAATTCGTCCGTGTCAACGGCAAGTTGCAGGTGCGTGACGGCATCCGCGTCGGCTTTACCCGATGCTTTACCTGCAACAATATGTGCGGTCTTCGCTATCGTGTGGATGAAAAAACAAATACGGTCACGAGAGTGGCCGGCAACCCGTACTGCGAGGTAGTCTCCGGCGGCAAACCTTTGCCTCTGAACACTCCGGTTGAAAAAGCGTTTGAAATGCTCACCGGCGATGCAGGCCTGGAACATCGCGCAACGGTTTGCGGCAAAGGTTCATCGGGCCCCGACAGCATCACTGATCCGCGACGAGTCACTCAAGTGCTCAAGCGCGCCGGCAAGCGCGGTGAAAACAAGTGGAAGACCATTTCTTACGAACAGGCAGTAAAGGAAATTGTCGAAGGCGGCAATCTGTTTGGCGAAGGTCATGTCGACGGTCTGAGAAAAATCCGCGACCTTAAAACGCCCGCTCGCAAAGGCTATCCTGAATTCGGCACGGCCGCCAATCAGCTTTTTGCGACGTTTAACGAAGAAGACACCATGCGCGGCGGCTTTTATCGTCGCTTCATCACGCAGGCCTTCGGCTCCGTCAATCTTTGCACCAAACATGCATACTGCGGCGCTGCAGTCGGCGTCGGCTATTCGCTCGGCTTGGCCCCTGAAGTGGCAGCCGGTATGTGCGATGTCGATTGGAACAATTTCGAATACGCCATTTTCATGGGCACTTCGCCGGGCTCTTCCGGAGCAAGTATCAACCGTCTTGGTCGCGCTGTCGCCGATGCACGAGTCGATCGCAAGGTGAAATACGTTTGCGTTGACCCCATTTTGCGCGGCAATGTTGTGAACAATACCGAAGCACGCTGGCAGCCGATTCTTCCCGGCAGCGATACTGCATTCCTTTACGGTTTGGTACGCACGATTTTTGAAGAAAAGCTCTATCTGGAGTCTTTCCTGCGTAACCCCAACGAAGCTTGCGCCAAGAAAAACGGCGAAATCAACTGGACCAATGCAACGCTGTTGATTGACATTAAGACGCAAACGCCGGCTCTGGCCAAAGATTTCGGCTTGGGTAAGGATGCCCAAGGCGTCGTCGCTGTCGACGGTAAGTTGGTCAATGCCGAAACAGCCGGTCCGGCCGACCTTTTTGTGGACGGTTCCTTCAAAAAGACCGACGGCTCCAGCGTTCGTCTCGTATCAAGCCTTGAACTTCTGCGTAAAGAGGCCCTTCGCTATTCCATGAAGGAGTACTCTCAACGATGCGGCGCATCCGTTGAACGTATGCAGGAAATTGCACGGGAGTTCTGCTCGCACAACCGCCGCGTTGTCGCCGTGTCCAATGCCGGCAACAACGGTGCTGATGCCATCATGAGCGCCTGGTTGCTTTGCATCCTTAATTCGCTCGCGGGCAGTCATGACGTCAAGGGCGGCGCCCTCTACGGCAACGGCGCCTTCATGGGCTTTGAAGGAAACTACAACCTTGGTGAGGTTGCCGGGGCTGCTGAACAAACAGCCACCATGAATGTCTGCTTCAATGCTCCCTACGAAGATTCGACCGAATACAAAGAAAAGGTCAAAGCAGGCAAGAACCCCTACCCCGCCAGCCATGTGTATCACCCGATGAACCCGGGTTACGTGGCGGGCAATGCTGCGGAGATGTTTGTAGCTTTGGCCAACAAGGATCCGTATCCTGCCAAGGCTCTCATCAATTGGCGCAGTAATGTGCTCTACAGCGCATCAAGCATTAACTCCAAAGTCATTGATGCAGTTAAGGATCCCAAGTCTTTGCCGCTGTTTGTCGCAATTGACGCTTTCATCAATGAGACGAATTGCTACGCCGACTACATCATCCCTGATCGTGTCATGTACGAGGAATACGCTTGCGACCGTACGTGGGGCAACTTTAATGTCTGCGTCGTGGCAGGTGTTCCGGTCGTTGAGCCGCGAACCGTTGTCAATAAGAAAGGACGCCATGTCTGCATGGAAGAGTTCCTCTTTGACTGCGCGGCAGCCATGAAGCTTCCGGGCTTCGGCAAGGGAGCTATCGCTAAAAAAGATGGCGGCAAAGCGGATTTGCTTACCTATGACGACTGGTATGCACGCTATTTGAGCAACGTCGCCGAACAGTGCGCGAACCTGCCCAAGGTGACGGCCTCCGACCGTAAATTTGCCGGCCTGGATCGCGCAATGAAGATGGTTTCTCCGCGTCTGACCAAAGCTGAGGCCGCCAAGGTCGAAGCCTTGCTGTCTCGCGGCGGTTACTATGACGAACCCGAGCGCTACAACGGCAACTTCATGTTCAACGGCGGCGGCAAGTATCTGCAATTCTTCAATCCTGCCATGCCTGCCATTCGTCACTGCTACTCCGGCAAGCCTTATCCGGGCGTGCCCGTGCTTGACGAACCCCGCTTCTTTAACGGTGACAGCTGGAGCAAGCATTGGAGTAAAAAAGACTTCCCGTTGCTCATGAGCAGCTTTAAGCCCATTTTGCGCAGCAACTACTCCGTTGCCTTTGCTCACTGCACGGAAATCTCTCCCGAGAACTTCGTGCAAGTGCACTCCGCCACCGCTAAGAAGCTTGGCCTGAAGAAGGGCGACAAAGTTCGCATCGTAAGCCCCAACGGCACACCGGCTCAGGGCATTCTCTACTGCGACGAAGGTGTCGCACCGGGTGCAGTCTGTATTGCTCATGCATACGGACACTGGTCTTACGGCGCGGAAGACCGCATCGTTGACGGCAAGAAACTACCTGGCATCAAAGCTCGCGCCGGAGGTGTAGCAGTCAACCACTTGGTGCCGTATGACCCAACGCGTCCGGGCAAGGTTTCTGCACTTAACGACTACTGGGCAGCCGGCAACTGCCGTACCGGTATTCCTGTGCGCCTGGAAAAAATTTAAGTCTCCTCTGATATAAGGGTCCGCAACTGTCATTTCTCAACAGTTGCCTTCAAAGCCGCATTCTTCATTGGATGCGGCTTTTTTTAGTATGTTCGGCATGAGCACGTTCTAATGCAGCTTCACGGATAAACTCTAAACCACGAAAACAACCGACCTACTCCCCGCTAGATTCGAAGCCGCGGAGAGAATTCTTTGCAAAACCGAACAGCCCCCCGGTGTGCCTTGTTGCCGGTCGTTGGTTCTAGAATCCAAAGGACAACTTTTAGAGGACCGAACATGGCCAACGAACTTTTAAATGCTCTTCTCACCCGCCGCAGTCTCAAGCCCAAGTATCTGACGCTGCCGTTTCCGACGAAAGATCAGATCGAGACCGCTGCCCGCGCCGCCCTGCGCGCCCCGGTGCATGGCGACGATTTTCCCTGCCGCTTCGTCGTCATCCCTGACATCAAGCGCGACAAACTAGCCGAACTCTTTCGCGGCGCAGCCGCCATGCAGGGCTTCGATGAAGAAAAACAGAAACGCGCCGCCAGCAAAGCCTTCAAGGGGCCTATGCTTGTCGCCCTCGTGGTGAACCTGTCTGCCAACGGCAACGCTACGGAATCCCTGATTTCTGCCGGTGCCGCATTGGAGCAGTTCCTGTTGGCACTCAAGGTTCAAGGGTTCGGCGCCATCACACTTTCGGGATCCATCCTTGAAAGCCCGATTCTTCAAGCGGCTTTCTGTAAGGATCGGTCCGAGAAACTCGTTGCCTGGATCACAATCGGTACTCCCGCCGAAGGGGTGACCTTTGAGCCCGAGGCAAGAAACGCCCCAATTAGTGTCTGGTCCTAATTCAGTCAGTCCTTCGAGAAACGAACTCCGTGAGCAAAGAATCCTGATAAATCCGAAAGTTGACTTTGGATAAAATCGGAAGTCCACTTTGTTTTTTATTCAACGTCGGCAACACTGAATTTCGCCTCCGATCGCGTCAAAATCAGCCAAAATCTCCCGTAAAATCAACCTGGTATCCTCTTTGAGAAGCCGATACCTCCTGTGTTTCAAACAAGGGAGAACGTATGGAAAAGAGACGCACATTACTGGCAGCAGCCATTGCCTTATCGGCATTGGTTTTGACAGGTTGTCCGCATCATCATCGTCGTCCCGGTCCGCCTCCCGGCGGCCCCGGCGCCGGCGGTCCCGGCGGTGGACCAGCTGGTGGTCCCGGAGGCCCAGGGCCTGGCGGCGGAGGTCCGGGCGGTCCCGGCGGCGGTCCTCGTCGTTAACACTCTGAAGCGAAGTACGGTTACTCCGGCTTCGCTTTTTGCCAGGTACCGGTCAAACTCTCGGCAATGGCGCGCATGGTAAGCGGCGCGCAGCCCTCGGCTTTGTTATTGGCCACAACAAAAGCTCGCACACCGGACGCTTTGGCAAGCTTTAAAAGCCAAACGATGCCCTCTCGCGCCACGATGTCTTCCTGTTGAATCCTGTTAAAGGGCGCCCAATCGCGCTTAAGTCCCGAGTAGGTTCCGCCGGCAGCGAGCGACCAACGAATAACGATGTCTCCGGCAGCCTGCCAAGGGCCGACTTCAACGCCCGGAGCATCAAAAAGCCTCAGCATATCGGTTTGACGCATGATGCTCGGCATCGAAGGATGAAGCGACAAAACGGGGCGCACGCCGGTGCTTGCCATTTCCTTTACCCAGCGCGGCGTAAGCAACACACGCGTGCGCATTTCGACGGCAAGCGTCACGGATTGCGTCGGCATCCTCGACTTAATCTGGGAAAAGAAGTCCGCCATCGTGGCGATGGCTGCGTATTGCGCAGGACGCTCAATCAGGGCGTGCCGCGGAATGTTGGGCATCTCAAAAACGAGTACGCCGGCTTTGTTTCCAAGTCCTTCCACGGCGGGCAGCACAAACTCCTCGAGCGCCCGATCGGCGTTAAGGTAATCGGGATTGGCGTGCATGGGCCTGCCCGTGTGATCACGCAGCACACTGTCGCAGACGATCTGAGGCGCTTTGACAAGAAAGCGAAAGTCGTCTGGCACCTGATCGGCAAAACCGGCATAAACATTTTTCTGCAAAGGCCGATAAAAGGCTCTGTCAATGCCGACCGTTCGGAAAATCGGATACTTGGAGTATGCGGGCAACCCCTGTTGAGAAAGCTGTGACAAGCCGGAGGCATGCGACCAAACGATGCCTCTCCACCCGGGAAAATTCCAGCTCGACGTTCCCAGATAGATGTTGCGCGGCAGCTTCTGAGCCGTACGCACAAGATCCCGATCGGCCGGCTCGGCAACAACCGGGCC
>OGEA01001182.1_pt1 | contig 12700 bp, 10 predicted proteins | sample 1570531 | NCBI WGS metagenome assembly OGEA01 (sample SAMEA2581973, study PRJEB24529) | metagenome | biome: Human gut stool | place: China | collected 2011 | reverse complement strand
CGGATAAATTCTAGTTTTAAGTCATTCCAAAGGGATACACTCCCAGTCGGAAAATTATCACATTTTAACAACTCAGAAGAAAGAGAGGTATTTTAGATGCACGATATTATTGAACATTACGGGAAGGTCATTGTGGCGCTTGCAGGAGTTCTTGCGGCTGTTTTGCTGACGGTTGCGGTTGTAAAGATTGTGAATACCAAGACGACAACGGCGGTAGATAACATTTCTTATGAACAGCAGATTCAGGATGCTATCAGCGGAGAGGGGAGTAAAGAATAGGGATTGGAAAAAGAACAGGGATTAAAAGGATACATCCGGCAGAATCGTGCAGAACTGTTTCGGGAAATAGAAGACCTGATACAGAATGAAGATGTTACGGATATTGAGTGGGACGGTTATTATCTGTGGGTTACAGATTTAAAGAAAGGCTGTTACTGCCATAATATCCGGTTAAATGAGGAATATGTGGATAATCTTGCAATCCGGCTTGCCAACATTATGAAAGTGCCTTTTAACAGGGCATATCCGATATTGGAGGCCAATACGGAAGATTTGCGCATATCCATCTGGCATGAATCCCGCTGTACCAAAAAGAGTATGGCAATCCGTAAAATCCCGACAAGGCTGAGATTCCGCCATCAGGATATTGTACAGGCTGGTTATGCGCCGGAGACGCTGATTAATCTGCTTGAAAATTGTGTGACTGCACACTGCAATATTGTGATTGGCGGGCAGCCGCACGCCGGAAAGACGGAATTGCTCAAATATTTGTCCACATTTATTCCGGCAAATGAAAAGGTCGGTGTGTATGAAGACAATCAGGAAATCCATTACCGTAAAATTAATCCGGGGAAAAAATGTGCGGAGTTTTTTGTGGATGAGAAGTTTTCATATTCACAGATTATCAGAGCGGGACTACGGCATAATATTGACTGGACACTTTTGTCGGAGTCGAGAGGACCGGAGGTGCTGGATTTGTTAAACAGCCTGTCAACGGGGGCAAGCTGTATGACAACGATACATCTGGACGACGTGCGGGGGCTGCCGGACAGAATGTATAATATGCTGGGCTCGTGTGATATTACAGAACGCTTCATCAATAACATTTACAAATATATTGATGTCGGGGTGCTGGTTGAGTGCGATGCAAAGGAAAGGCGGCGGATTACACAGATGGCATTTTACGACAATGAGGGCGGCAGGAATACCTGTACGGTGTTATATGACAGAGAAGGGAAAACACCGCAGCAGATACCGGAAGCCTATCAGCGCCGTTTTCTGCGGTATGGGATTGAGAATCCGTATCAGACAGCATGAGTTTTTATGCAAGAGGGGAATAATCATGGGAGGAAGCATGAAAAAAATTAAATATAGAAATGTAAGGCAGTATTTTTCTTATCGGAGAATACAGCAGAAAGCAGGGGAGAGCGGAGCTGCCTGTACACCACAGGGGTATGCAGGCATATTTGGGGCAGTAATGGTCATAACCGTCCTTACAGGGTGGTTTTACAGATTACAGCCGATATGGATTTTTATGGTGATGGCAGCGGGAATACTTTGTATTCCCGCGGTGACCGCCGCGTATTTTTCAGGGAAAGAAAAGAAAAAGAAATTTCACGATGTGGATGTATATATTCATCAGATGATTTATTCATTTGAACGACAGCCCAAAATTCTTACGGCACTTGAAGATACACTGAAAGTCACGGATCATAAAATGAAAAATTGTATCATTGCGGCAATACAGGAAATGCAGTATGGGACAACAAAAGATGTGTATTGCATGGCACTTAAAAACATTGAAAAAGAATATGCATGTTCAAGAATTACAACACTGCATACTTTTTTAACACAGGTGGAAGAAAAAGGCGGGGAGTATAAAAGTTCACTGGAAATACTGCGGTGCGATGCAGACCACTGGGTAAAACGGGTATATCAGTTTCAGGAGGAAATAAGACGCATAAAACAGACAACGGCAATCGGAGTAGTACTGAGTTTTCTGATGGCATCGGTATCTGTGCTGGTTACATATATCTGTGAAAATACATCTGAAATCAGGCTGGATATTACACATGAACCGCTATATCAGGTGGTATCCTGTACATTTTTAATTTTATGTATGATGTATTACACTTATATGCAGATCCGGCATGACTGTGACTGGCTGGTTAAACAGCGCAGTGATAAGGCGGCAGAAAGAGATTATCAAATGGCATTTCATACCGACTTAAAGAAACTTCACCGCAGTCTGATACCAATTCTTGTTATAATGGCAGGCATAAGCGGCATTCTGGCATATTACGGATGGTATCTGGGGTGTGCCGTGGCGGCGGTATGCGGTATTTATTTGTGGATTGTGCCACAAATTAACCGGCAGGCGGCATTGAAGCGTTTGAAGAAAGATTTGTATTATTCATTTGCAGACTGGCTCAGGGACGTAGCACTCAACCTTTCGGAGGAATCACTTGCAATGGCAATTGAAGATACGTATGATACAGCACCGGTGATTATGAAAGAGTCGCTGGAACAGTTCATTTATGCGATTGAAGAAAATCCTTCAGATGTAACACCGTATTATTCTTTTTTAAATCAGTTTGAGGTAACGGATATCTCATCTTCGGTACGTATTTTATACTCGCTCAGCGAAAATGATGCGCAGAGTATTGATACAACCATCAAAACGCTTCTCACAAGAAATTATGAATTGATGAATCAGTATGAAACGGCAGACAATGCAGACCATATCAGTATAATGCGTTTTTCAGAATATATTCCGACTTTTTTTGTAGCAGTGAAGGTGGCAGCAGATATGCTGCTAGTTATTACAAATTATTTGTAATCGTTGGGCGTGTACGCAGAAAGGGGAAAACAATGGATACAATAGTAGATTTATATGGAGATGCGGTTACTTCATTTATTTTTATGGGCGCAGTTATTGCGGTTTTCATAAAGATTTTACTCAAGGTGTGTGTATAGGAGGACGGTATGGGCGACTTGATTGCAATGGTAAAGGATGCCGTTGTGCCGTTGGCAGGATTTATGGCAGTAACGGTAATGCTGGGTGTGGTTATTGTAATGTATAAACAGACCATTATGGCAGTGATTAATACACTGCTGTACAGATAAGGTACGGGTATGAAAAATCCTTAAATGTAAGATTTTTATAAAGCTGTCTGTGCCGCAGATGTCACGGACAGCTGTTTGGGACAAAGCATTTGCGGAATGGAGATGAGTATGAAATCAATAATAGAAAGTTCGGCATATTGTGTAATCCTTGTTATCATGTGTTACATGGCGATAGGGTTTATACAGATGAACATGGACGTAAACAAGGTAAATGAAGTTTCCAAATACGTGCAGGATTACATGGAAGTGCATGGAAAAAGCACCGGTGATGATGCGGCCGGGTATACACTGGATGCAGCTACACTAGACCATATTAATTCTCACGTAAGCAGATACGGCATGACGGCGGCGGTAACGTATGATACCGCAACTTCCGGTAACGTGTATTACAAGCTGGAGCTGAAATACGCATTAAAAATGCCGTTTCTGAACCTGAATGCAAATCATACATACGATGCGATTGCAAGAACGCCAAAGACGGCATAGGGAAGTGATTGGGGAAAACGTGATTTAGAAAAAGCTGAGTCGGAAAGTGTTCGTGTTTAGGGGAAAATAATGTAAGAAAACAGGAAGGGGAGAACTTCATGAGAACGGTTATAACCGGAGGAGGTTTTTTGGTTGTCACAGCGCTGTGTGTGCTGATCCACTGTTCCATCATCAGTACCAACATGAGGGACAATGAGGTAAGCAACAGCCTTGACAAGGCATCGGATTATGCAGTGGATGTCATGGGTGATATTTATCTGCGCCTTGATTACAGTCAGGGAAATACAGCAGCCTATATGCAGGAGCTGATACAGGGTTTCTGCAGGGCGGTGAATGAAAAAATCGGCACGGATGGGGAGCTGTCAGTGCAGGTTGTAAAGGCAGATATCGAAAACGGTAATTTTGACATTATTGTGACGGAAGATTACGACTATCCGTTAAGGGGCAAAAAGGGAAGCTGTTCGTATGAAAAAGCATTTTCGTTTGAGCCGTAATAACCAAAGGAGCAGATCACAATGAAGCGGTTAAGAAGCGGCGTACCATAAATGTACCTTGAAAATTTAATACTGCACGGTAATTTACCCATGGACAGGCGGCGCCTGTTCCATTATAATAAAGTATAACACTAAAGAAGGGGAGAAAATTTTATGACAAGATTAAAAGCATTATTAAAGAAAGCAGATAAGGCGGCAGTCATTGGCACGACAGCTGCGGTAGTAGCAATGGCGACACTGGGTGCAGGAGGGGTAAAGACTTACGCATCCGATTATTCCGTACAGAAGTATGTGGACAGCTCCGATGAAAGCCTTGTGCTTGACGGCGATACTTGGCACTGCTACAAAGACGGACAGATTGACTATGATTATGACGGCATTGCCTTAAACGAATACGGCTGGTGGAAGGTTAATAACGGTGAAGTTGATTTTTCCTATTCAGGAATGGTGTTAAACCAGTACGGCTGGTGGTATGTCACTAACGGCGGACTGGACGGCAGCTACAGCGGCATGGGTGTAAATGAGTACGGCTGGTGGAAGTATGACAACGGAACGGTTGACTTTAACTACAGCGGCATTGCATTAAATGAATACGGCTGGTGGAAGTTTACCAATGGTTCAGTTGATTTTAATGCAAATGGACTGGTTTTCGATGAAGCAACTAATACATGGTGGTATTTTAACGGCGGTGCGATTGATTTCGCATTTGACGGTATGGCATTAAATGACTACGGCTGGTGGAAAGTCAACAACGGTTCGGTAAACTTCGGCTTTAACGGCTTATGCAGCAACGAATACGGCACATGGAAGTTTAATAACGGAACGGTTGACTTTGGTTACAACGGATTTGCCGCAGACGGCGAGAATACATGGTACGTCGTAAACGGCAGGGTAGCGACAGAATACTCCGGCACGGTAGACGGCAAGGCAGTCAGAAACGGTCAGGTGATGGATACCATTGTAATTCAGGTAGTACACCATGACAGGGACAGAACGGGAGCGGTAACAGAAGGCAATCCTGATACAAGCGGACTGGTCGGATACATCGAATACCTTGCGGTGCCGGTAGACAAGGAAGGCAATATTACGGAGCCGGTGTATGCAAGCCATTGGAAAGTAGATGATTATGGGGCTAATTCGGACTATATTATTACGGCTTCAACCGTCCTTGCAGATGGAACACTTATTCATTCAAAGGAAGATTTACAGAGAGATGATATCCGTCCATATATCAAAGACGGTGTTTTAAATCTGTATATGTCATGGTTTATGATGTAAAGATAAAAACAGAAAATGAAATAGTAAAACGTGCAGTCGAGGCAGAGTTTATATTCTGTCTCGATTTTTATTTTTCTGTCTGTCATATTTTTATTGCAGGCAGAAAAAGATGATTTTTATGGAAAGAGAGGAAGTTCAATGAAGATGAAAAAAGAAAAGATACGGTTTAAGCCGCTGGCGGCAGTCGTATTTGTGGTAGTACTGGCGGCGGTGATGCTTGCATCTGCATTAATCAGTGCAAAGGCGGCACCGCTTACCTGGCAGGATATCTGCAACCGCGGGGAAAGTGACCTGACAGCGGTTGCGGCATATGATTTAAAAGCAGGCTGTAAAGACTATGGCTGGAACCAGACGCTTGATGCCAGTCCGGATGGAACTATTTATACCGGTACCAATCACCATTATGACAACGTTGTGGGAAATGAGGACAGTCGTGTCATGTATGCGCATAAGCTGCGTGTGACAGACGGCATGACAGTCAGCATCGTTGCGGCACAGAATGATACGGAAGATGAAGGCGGACTTACCTATATCAAGGGTAACAACTCCGGTGATAACCTTTACTTTTACTGGTCGATGGGTGAGTATGATGCTGACGGCAACGTAGTGTTTGACGGGGACTGGCGAGGTGTCAACGAATCCTGGACGGTCGGACAGGAGTTAAACCATTCGTCTTACGGTGCAAGCGGCTATCCGTCAGGTATCTCCCAGTCAGACCGTGAAAGCCGTGTGGCTTATGTCATGCCGGTATTCCGCTGGGCGAAGGGAAGCCTTGCAGTTGGTGGCGGTTCAGAGTATCCTTTTAACAAGGGGGATTTATATAAAAAATTTGACATTATCCAGCTTGTCACAAAGCCGTTTACATACACATTCTATGCGGACGGCGGCACATTCAGTGACGGCGGCGGTGTTAAGAGCATGGAGCGTCTTGGCATTAATAATGTCAGTGTGGTTGAAACACCGACAAGACCGGGTTATGTCTTTACCGGTTGGAAGATTACATCAGCGGGCGGAAAGCAGGCAGGAAAGGTATACGATGCCGGACAGCTTGCAACAATGCTTTCAGACAGCAAATACTATTCATCCCTGTTTGCCAATGCCACATTTGAAGCCCAGTGGACACACGCAGACCAGTTTGTAAGCTACATGGGAAACGGAGCTGACAATACCGGTGATTACGTCATTTCCTATAACGCAGCCCAGGGCATTGACAATAAGTACAGCGCATTCAACTTCAAAAAGACCGGATATTCAGGAAGTGGAAACTGGATTCAAAAAGACCAGTTTATGAATACGACAGGAACCGTATCAGGAAGCGGCAGGGAAAGTATGCCGCAGCTGTCCGGGCTTACATCAATCCGTACAAAGTGCGACGTCATATATAAATGCGTGGACATTAATGCGGCAAGTTACGATAACGGTGCCAATGTACAGATATGGGACTGCATAAACGGCAATGCACAGATGTTTACATTTGAATATGTAAAGACCGAAAACAATGTGCCGTACTGGACAATCAGAAACAACAACTCCGGCAAGGTGCTTGACGTAAACGGGACAGCAGCCGGAGCAAACGTCCAGCAGTGGACATACCACGGTGGCGATAACCAGTTGTGGACGTTAAAAATGGCAGGGGACGGATACTTCTACATCTGCTCAAAGCTTGGAAACTGTACTTCACTGGATTCTTCCTCACTGGTGCTTGACCTGTGGGGATATAGCACAGATAACGGAACTAACATTACGATCAGCGGCTATCACGGCAGTGACAACCAGCAGTGGTATCTGTGGGACAACACCATCAACTTATCAGCAGAGTGGACAAGCACGAATTACAAGGTGGATTACAACGCAGACGGCGGTACGCTTCTTGATGAAAACGGAAATGAAACAACAGATACAGTAAGAACATACGAATACGACAGAATCTACAATTTCCTTAAAGCCAAAAGAGCCTACACCGTAAGCTATGAAACCAACGGCGGCACGGCAGCAATTAACAGTTCAAACACCGATGCGCCGGGAACATTTAACGGCTGGAACGAACAGCTTGACAGCAATACCACCCACGGCGAGGTACACGGCTGGGACGGCTGGTCGGTCGGCACATGGAACTGGGCGGCATACTATAACGGCAACCCGGACCTTTTAAGGGCAACCAACAATACATATGATACCATGTGGGCAATCCTGCATTACCGGGAACACGGAATTGATGAGGGCAGGACATTTAACGGAGCGTCCTACTGGTTACCGGCAGTGGCATTTAAAAACCTGACGGCAGACGGCGGCACGGTAAACGTAAAAGCGGATTACACCAACGGCTCAGTCACCCTTCCAGAGGCAGAAAAAGCTTCCGTTGAGATTGACGGAAAGAATGTAAGCTATACATTTGACGGCTGGTATCTGGATTCGGCACTGACAAGCCGTGTGGGCGGCGCAGGTGATACCTATACACCGTCAGAAAATACAAAGCTGTATGCAAAGTATACAACACAGTCTGAAAACCTTATTTTTAACCAGAAGATACGTGTGCGTTACGAAAATGCAGACGGCACATGGACTTCATACACCACCGTTCTTGATCAGGATTTCAGGACCGGGGATACGGTCGATTATGATTTTGGCAGTCTTGATACAGATAAGTGGGTAAGACCGGCGGCAGTAAAGTATACAGTCAGCGGACAGTACCAGACAGAAGGTTATACAACAAGCGTTGACATTTACAGACAGAAATACTCCGTAACCGTAACCTATGATAACGACAAAGCTTTCAGTGCAAAAAGCGGAGAGGGTACGTACCGCTGGGGAGAAAATGTAACGGCATCCGTTACGCTCAGTGAAAAGACTGCGCAGTATACCTACCGTTTTGCAGGATTTGAAACGGATTCCCGCCTGACCTTCAGAAACGGCACATCAAAGACATCAAATCCGGTAACATTTGTCATGCCGGAAGAAAATGTCACGTTAAAGGCATGCTCGGATTCACAGACCAATGAATATGCCGTCACCGTGGAACATTACCTCATGGGTACGGACGGCACGTATCCTGATACACCATATGAAACCACGGTAAAACCGTATAAATACGGTGCAGAATTAAACTTCACTGATGCCGCAAATGAATATGAAGGATTTACATTAAATGTTGAAAAGACAGGGCAGATGAATCCTGATTACAGCGTTGTCGTAACCGGTGATGTGACATTAAGGCTCTATTATGACAGAAACCGTTATACCGTAACCGTTGAGCATTATTATATGGATACGGCAGGAAATTATCCTGAAAAACCGTCCGTCACACAGGATTTAAAGCCGTACTACGGCGAAACACTGGTGCATAAAGACCTTGCCCGTGAAATAAAGGGACTTTCCTTCAACGAAAACAAGACGATTCAGGAAAACGGAAACCGCACACAGACACAGGTAACAGGAAATACCGTCATCAGGCTGTATTATGACCGGTCGGTATGCACCGTGACCTACGATTACCGCACAAACGGCGGTACTTCGGCAGATCAGGAAACCGTAAAGACCTACTACGGTGCGGGTGCCGACCTTTCCGTTGCAGCATACAAAAACGGCTGGGAACATGCCGGATGGAATACGAAAAGTGATTCAGAAACAGGACTTACCTGGTACACTGTCACCGGAAACGTCACACTCTATGCCGTGTACCGCAAGGACATCACCGTGACATTCGTGGACTTTGCACAGACCTATAAGAGGGAAGGCTCCATGTACAACAACGACACCTATGCCCTTATCGATGCGCCACAGTGCAGTACCTATGGCGGATGGGAAAATGTGTCGGATGTTACGGCAGTAGGATTTAACAGCAGGGCAGACATTACTGCGGTAGGTGCTGAAAAGATGGAGGTAAAGTCAGGGGAGGAACATTTAAAAATCCCGGACAGCATTACCTACTATACCGTGTGCCGGGCAGACGTAACACTGGCCTATGAATTAAACGGCGGAACGGAAAATGACACCACAAAGCCGGTAACGAAAACCGTGTACTGCAATGCGGCTGCCCCGCAGGAAGTAAAGGGCTTTAAATTACAGCTTGGCGAAAGTATAAAGGAAGCCTTTGACCTTGACGGCTATACCCATTCCTATGCATTTGCGACATGGGCCGAAAACAGCCCGGAGAGCGAAACACGCTTCCCATGCAATGCAGATTATGTCTTAAAGGAAAATACGACTATGTATGCCCTCTGGGATGAAACGGTGACACCGATTACCTACTATATCGAATTTGACGGCAATGCAGGCACAGCCGCAAGAAACATTCCTGATAAAATGGAGGTGCAGTACGGAGAGGAAGTCGTTCTTCCGGAGCAGAAGCCGGAAAGGACGGGATTTACCTTTATGGGATGGAATACAAGAACGGACGGACAGGGAACGGAGTACCAGCCGCAGGATACGGTAAAGAACCTTACAACCGTAAACCACGCCACGGTAAAACTGTATGCCCGGTGGAAACAGCGCCGCATTATCCTTGTAAAGGCGGCATCGACCGTCTATAACGACACCATCATTAAAAGAATCCCCGGTGACGAGGAATGGTATGATTCGGTAGGGCATTTAACCATCGATGAACTGAAAAACTACCCGGATGAACTCTGCGAGCAGGTATGGCATATCGACAAGCAGGGTAATATCACACGGGTGAAATAACACCTAAACGGTGTATTTTTCTTGCAGTAAATGAAGAACAGGGTGTATGATTAAACTAAATATAAAATTAAAGAATATCCCCTGTTATGTATATATGAATATTTGTTATTTTAAGGAAGAAAATGGAGAGGTATATGGGGATAAAAGATTTAACAGAAAAGATACTGGAAGATTATAATGACATTTTTGCTGATATTGTCAATGTACTGGTATTCAAAGGAAAACAGCGCATAAAGCCGGAGACACTTGTAAATACCAGTCTCCACACCCACTAAAAAAACGACAAAACCGGTGTCTTACACGAGCAGGAGCGGGATGTCGCAAAATACTGGATGAACGGAAAAGTACGGATAGCCCTGTGCGGACTGGAAAATCAGACTGCCGTTGAGCCGAAAATGCCGCTGAGGGTGTTTGGCTATGAGGGTGCATCTTACCGTGGACAGTTGGAAGAAAAAAGTGCCGTGCCGGTGATAACACTGGTACTGTACTTCGGAAATGAACACTGGAGGGCAGAAAAGCATTTAAAAGACCTGCTTGACATTCCGGAGGGCATGGAAGAATATGTTAATGACTTAAAAATTAACGTATTTGAAATTGCATGGCTCACAGATGAGCAGATATCCATGTTTAAGAGTGATTTCAGGATAGTGGCGGATTTTTTTGTTCGAAAGAGAAAGAATAAAGATTATGTGCCGGATAATAAGACTGAAATCCGTCATGTGGATGCAGTATTAAAGATGTTGTCTGCGGTAACCGGGGACAGAAGATATGAAAATATTTTATCGGACGGAAAGGGAAAGGTGAGCAATATGTGCGAAGTAGCTGAAAGACTTGAACAAATGGGCATTGAAAAAGGCAGACTTGAAGGAGAGCAGATGACAGTGTACAGTTTTGTGCAGGACAAAACCATAACACCGGAACAGGGCGCTCATAAGCTGAATATCAGTGTCGCAGAACTTGAAAAAAAGATGAAAGAAGCAGGATATACTTATCCGGTATTCTAAAAAAATTCTAAAAATTTTTTGTGAAGATTTTTTAACTTTTAAAATCTTGTCAAGCATTTTTGAAAATCCCCAAAATCTTTGACATCTCCTTTATTATTTGATATGATGTAGAGAAAAATATTTTTAAAGGAGTTGATTTTTTGGATACGGACAGTATCACGCAGTTGATTTTAATTATTATTCTGCTTGCGTTATCTGCTTTTTTTTCAGCAGCAGAAAAAGCATTCGCATCAGAACCCTGATTGACGAGGGGAACAAGAGGGCGGTCATTGTGTCAGACATTATTGCACATTCACAGAAGATGTTAAGTGCGATTCTGATTGGAAATAACATTGTCAATATTTCAGCATCGGCGCTGGCAACATCGCTGACAATTAAAATCTGGGGCAATTATGCCACGTGTATTACAACAGGTGTGTTAACGATTGTTGTATTAATTTTCGGTGAAATTACACCTAAAACGACAGCAACCGTTTATTCAGAAAAGTTTGCGCTGGTATATGCACCGGTTATTAAAGTACTGATGACCGTGCTGACACCGGTTATTTATGTGGTAGATGTTCTGGCAGGATTCTTTTTACGATTGTTCCATATTGATACGAAGAATCATAAAAAGACAATTACAGAAACAGAACTGAGAACATTTGTTAATGTCAGCCATGAAGAAGGTGTCATTGAATCAGATGAAAGACAGATTATTAACAATCTGTTCGATTTTGGTGATGCAGAAGCTAAAGATGTTATGATACCGAGAATTGATATGGTTGCCGCGGATATTACAACGGGATACGATGAGATTCTGGCACTGTTTAGGGAAACGATGTATTCGAGGATTCCGGTGTATGAGGAAGAACAGGATAATGTTGTCGGCATTTTAAATATAAAAGATTTAATTGTTGCGCCGCATGGCACACAGTTTGAAATCAGAAAAATCATGCGCAAGCCTTATTATGTTTATGAACATAAAAATATTTCCGAACTGTTTAAGGAAATGCAGAAACAGTCACAGGGGATTGCAATCGTATTAGACGAATATGGTTCTACGGCAGGCATGATTACAACAGAGGATTTATTGGAAGAAATCGTCGGGGAAATCCGTGATGAGTATGATAATGATGAAACAGAACCATTTGTTAAAATCGATGATTATACATATCATATTGACGGAACGTATAAATTAGATGATGTCAATGAAAAATTGTCAACAGCCCTGACATCTGAAGATAATGATTCAATCGGTGGTTATATTATTGAAAAGCTGGACAGGATTCCGGCGGCAGGAGAAAAACTGCGCGTGGATAATCTGGAATTTACAGTAGAAAAAGTAGAATCCAACAGAGTTGTATCTGTGATTTTAAAAGTTTTTTAGTATAACCGGGCTTTTCCTTTCATAGGATAGATTAAGAAAAATGAATCTTAAATCTGGAGGGAAAATGGCAGTAAAAGGATTTCAACTTGTAAAAACACTGATTATAGCATATGTAATAACGGCAGTTTTGCTTCTGTTAACGGCCTTCGGGCTGTATCGTCTGCATTTGTCAGACTGGCAGGTAATGGCAGCTGTCGTTATTATTTATGCTCTTTCATGCTTTGCCGGCGGCTATATTTTAGCAAAAGCACAGAAAAGCAGAA
>OGEA01001164.1_pt1 | contig 12965 bp, 5 predicted proteins | sample 1570531 | NCBI WGS metagenome assembly OGEA01 (sample SAMEA2581973, study PRJEB24529) | metagenome | biome: Human gut stool | place: China | collected 2011 | reverse complement strand
ATTGTCTGGTGAGAATCTGACTGTTGCGGAAGTTGCTTACAAGGTTGGCATCAGCGATCCGTTCTATTTTAGTAAGTGCTTTAAGACTCAGTTTGGGGTAGCGCCGTCCGTATATCAACGCGGTGAAATGAAAGAACAGGGAGAAAATGAGACGGCAGAAGCCTGAGTAACCAAGCTATTCTAAATGGTAGTTTAAATCTTCTCTGTAGTGCCCGATATGAATGATCGACCTTGTATTTGTGTACAATAGTCTATGGTCGAATAGTAAAAGTACCCTTATTTTTGCAGGAGAATATTACTATAAAATTAAAGGATCATTGATCATGAGAACACTCTTTTTTATCTTGTTTTTTGTATTAGGCTTTTGTCATATTCAGGCGAGAGGGCAGAAGCCTGCACATGTTATAATAACAGCTGGTCAGTCAAACCAATTAGGAGTGTGTACGAATAAAGTTTAACCTGATAATAAAATCAATAAAATAATGAAAACAAATTATCTATGTGGCCTCTTCCTTTTATGTGTGCTAGTATGGGGAAGATCGGAAGCACACGCTGAGAAACCGCTGAAGACTCTGGATCTGTATCTTTGCATTGGACAGTCGAATATGGCAGGGAGAGGGAAATTATCACCGGAAGTGATGGATACTCTACAAAATGTATACCTGCTGAATGCAGATGATCAGTTCGAACCCGCAGTGAATCCCTTGAACCGCTATTCTACGATAGGAAAAGGACTTAGCTGGCAACAAGTAGGACCTGCATATGGATTTGCCAAGAAGATGGCTACTAAAAAACATCCGGTAGGCTTAATCGTCAATGCACGGGGAGGATCTTCGATTCGTTCATGGGTTAAGAATGCCAAACAGTCCGGCGGATATTATGATGAAGCAATACGACGTGCAAAAGAAGCAATGAAGTATGGTACATTGAAAGCAATTATCTGGCATCAGGGAGAAGCCGATTGTCATCATCCGGAAGCATATAAAGAGAAGATTATTCAGCTGATGACAGACTTACGTAATGACCTGGGAATGCCTGATTTACCAGTTGTCGTAGGACAAATAGCACAATGGAACTGGACAAAGAAACCTTATATTCCCGAAGGTACAAAACCCTTTAATGACATGATAAAAGAGATCTCCACTTTTTTGCCCCATAGTGCTTGTGTGTCTTCCGAAGGACTTACTCCGTTGAAGGATGAAACGGATCCTCATTTTGATGCAGCAAGCCAGATTACTTTAGGCAAACGCTATGCTAAAGAAGTTAAGAAACTAATAAAGAAATAGCTGGTCGTTTCAGACTACACTCATTTCTGTTTAAACATATACATAGGAAATATTTATCCATTGTTATTGTCACTTGTCACTTTTCTGATTTAAGTGTTTTATAATAAAGAAGATAGGGGTGACAATAGAGGGTGATAATAAGGTGACAATAGAATGTATCTTTCATTCTTATTGTCACCTCTCCTTGATGAATCTTTTATTTAAAGTCTTGATTATCAGATGATAGATAGTCAGCTTGAGGGTTTTGCCTGCATGTGTTAAAAACATCATTTTGGGCGTCAATGTACGCTGTTTACACCTTAATGTTTCCAAGGTATGCTGCTTACATTAAGAACAAAGCCCGGTAACCTTAATATGCAAGCAAGGTTTGATTAATCTGTTAAGTCGGTTTTATGTCTTCGTTCCATGTTCATGAACCGTTCGGCTCACGTACGTAAACCCAATGGCTCATGTACGTAGACTGATGGGACCACGTACATGAAACAATCTATTGTTACTGACCGGATACATTAATCTAGCCTGCATAATAGCTTACTGAACGGTTCATTGACGGTTGTTTCTCCGTACTAATCTTTTGTTCCTATGGGGCAATATGGTTTTTGTGACACCTTCTTTTACATATCTCCTTTATGGTGGGAGAAAATGTTTTATTCTATTTGATTGCTTCCAGAAACTCTATTTCAATAATTCTCAGATTAGCATTATTCTTGTTCGCTTTTGCTTCGAGTTCCATATCATTTGCTGCTTTTGCCGCAACTTCAGTGATCTGTCCGAAAGCATCCTGATCGCTGGTATTACCTTTCAGACGGATGGTAATTTGTTTGGAACGTACCGGCTTTTCCACATTAAGATGAACATACCCCAGGCTTTTATTCGTATCTCCACTCCAGATCATAGTATTGCCGGCAAACACTTCCAAAGGATAACTGCGTGAACGCCATCCATTCAATTTGATACAGATATCGTCTATTGCAGCTTCTTTTTCGAGCGTATATGTAATCCATGCGGTGCTGAGTTTTCCGTCATTCATCCATTCGCTTCTTTCATTATCGTCGAAGCTTTGGTTTACAGTCTCATTGTTGGCTCCGGCTTTGGCGGATACAATTCGTATATCCCGTTTCGTATCCTTGTAAGATGGGGTAAGGGGAGTCTTACCTTTATCCAGATTACCTTTCAGAGTCATCTGAGGTAAATATGTACTCAATCCGTTGCTAACTTTGACGGGAAGGGTTTCTAATGTAATTGTAGCGCTGGGGAGCCCTTCTGCTTTAGCGGTCAGAGTGATCTTGCCGGCTTGGGTAGTGCTACGGATAAGAGCACGGTTAATACCACATTCCACAGGGAGACTGGTATTAAGAATATAATTGTCTTTTCCTTGTGCGATGCCTCCGCGCCATTCGGCATTCCCTTTCAGGTCGAATTGAATGGTACGGTTGTCAAGCGGACAGCGTTTCCTAGCCTTATCTACCACTTCTACCTGTATTAATGCCAGGTCAGCTCCGTCCGCATGGAATCCTTCCGGATTTTGTATCGTTGTCAGTTTCAGTCCGGCAGGTTCACCAACCGTGCTTACAGCATAGCGGCTTATTTCCTTACCGGCCTTGTTGTAGCTGACTGCTTCCAGTTTACCGGCTTTAAAAGCCACATTGTCAAAGGTGAACAGGAAATTGTATTCGCGTTTGCCTTTTCCTAGTGACTGACCGTTCAGGAACAGTTCTACTTCTTCACCTGTAGAAACGACATAGACCGGTTTTACTGTATTTGCGGGATAGTTCCAATGACCGATGATATAGGTATTGTCTTCTTCCGTATCTACCCATCCGTTCCACATGACCTGATGTGCAAAGAAAGCATCTTTTTCGATGCGCATAGGGTCCGTTACTCCACTTCTTCGATAGTTTTCTTCACCACGGTGGTGTGTGTTGGTATCTGAGAAAATGATTTTGGCCCCTCCGGAACTGACTCTGCGACCTGTTCCTGGACGCTCGCGCCAATAATCATACCAACAGCGGATCATTGCTATCGCCAGCATGTCCTGATTGTGATTGTAGTCTGTTGCAGGTTGGTTACGATGTAACGGTCCGTCTCCTTCTTTGTGGAAAGGATAGCTGTATTCATCCCAATATTTTCTCAAACCTTCGTCACGACAATATTCTGTAGCCCACATCGGATGATGCACGCTCTTGTTGATATAAAGCATTTCTCCGCCATATTCAGCTTCACGAATGTCCAGCATTTCACGAGAACCAATAGCACGTCCGCCGAAAGGATCGTATTGGTCGCGGATAGCTTTCATTTCTATCATATGCTCTCTGCTGATACCTTTGTTTCCACATTCGTAAAATAAGATACTTGGATTATTACGGTTGTAGATGATTGCATCGCGCATCAGTTCTGTGCGTTGGTCCCATTGGCGTCCTGTACGGTCCTTTTCGGAGTCTCCTGCCGGCATTGCCTGAATCAGACCTACGCGGTCGCAGGATTCCACGTCTTGTTTCCATGGGGTAACATGCATCCAGCGTACCAGATTACCATTGCCTTTTACTACCAGGCCATTGGAGTAGTCACTAAGCCATGCCGGAACGGACAGGCCTACCGCCGGCCATTCATTACTGGTGCGCTGTGCATATCCTTTCATCTGGATCACACGATCATTCAACCAGATTTTGCCTTCTGCAAATCGTGTTTTGCGGAAACCTGTACGAGTACTTACTTCATCAAAGACTTGATTCTTATTGTCTTTTAGAATCGTCTGGACAGTATAAAGATACCCATATCCCCAACTCCAGAAATGGAGATTATTTACTTTGGAAGCAGCTTTCACTACCCTTGTTTCGCCACCTTGTAAGGTTACTTTCTCACCTTCGACGCTTTTCACCCGTTCGCAGTCAGCATCCAGCAAGACCACCTGGTAGCTAAATTGGCGTGGTTCACGACTGTCGTTTTTTACTTCCGATTCTGCATGGATGGTGGCAGTGCGTCCTTTTACGTCGATGTCTTTAGCATAAATATAAACTCCGGTAGTTTTCAGATTACTGTATAAAGGAAGAGTCTGATACACTTCATCTGTAACGTACAAGAATACATTCTTGGGCAGACCACCGTAGTTTGCGTTGAAGTTACGGTCGTTCCACTGGAACTTGGAGTTAGTACTTTTTTCGCGATACATCCAGTCATTGTCCGTACGTACTGCCAGTACATTGTCACCTTCTTTAATATAAGGTGTCAGGTCGAAGCCTGCCGCCATTACTCCGTTTTCGTGTTTTCCCAGATATTGTCCGTTCAAATAGAAGTCACCGGCTTGGCGCACTCCTTCAAATTCGATGAATACTTTTTGTTTTTTACCGGAAGCCGGAATCCGAAAGGGTTTCCGATACCATACCACTGTGTCCGTCAGCTGTTCGATGGACACTTTGAAGGCTTCATCTTCATTAAAGGCATGCGGTAAAGTGACCGCTTTCCACCGGCTATCGTCGAATTGAGATTGTTTAGCTTCGGGAAAGTCTCCGATTTGCAGACGCCATTCACTGTTGAAATTGTATTTTTTGCGTTCGAAAGCGTGACTATCAACAATAGCCAGCACTGCAAACAGAAATACAAATAGAAAGAGTTTGTTTCTCATGATTTCTTAATGATTAATTTTTCATTGGCAAAGAAAGTACATCAATGAAAGAAACACCCCTTAAATTAGTACGGAAAACCTGTAAGATCATACGTCGGCATCATTTATGAGTTCATTTTCATCTTCAGACAGCTTTTTCCGATAGGCAGATGGAGATACCCCGAATTGGTTCTTGAAACATTTACTGAAGTAGAACGGATCGTTGATACCTACGCTATAGGCGACTTCGGCTATGGTGAGATCTTCTGTCAATAACATTTCAGCAGCCTTTTTCATCCGCATGACACGTAAATATTCGTAAGGAGAATAACCGGTCACTCCCCGTACTTTTTTATAGAATACAGTACGTCCTAGTCCCATTATTCCGGCAAAGTCATTGACCGAAAAATCGGTATCGGTCATGTGCTCATTCAATACTTCATTCAGCTTTACCGAGAACTTCTGATCCTTGTCATTGGTACAGATAATGGAATGAGCCAATCCCGGTTCGTTAGAATATTTTTGGCGCAGTTTATCCCGTAGCTCGATTAACTTGAAGATTCTTGCCAGTAGTAAAGAGACATTGAATGGCTTCGTGATATACGCATCAGCTCCGGATTCAATTCCTTCCTGATATTTCTCTTCTATATTGAGGGCAGTCAGTAATATGATGGGGATATGGCTGGTGGTAAATTCATTTTTAAGTTTGCGTGTCACTTCAAATCCATTCATTCCCGGCATCAGAACGTCACAAACAATTAAATCAGCATCATACGTACTTGCTTTTTCAAAACCGGATGTTCCGTCAGCAGCTACTTCAACTTCAAAGTAAACTCCTATTTCTTCTCTTAGGAATTCACGGATATCAGTATCATCTTCTATAATCAAAACTTTGCGTTTGTTCAAAGGATCGACAGGAGGCTGGAAAGTATCCTCTGACGTTTCATTTCTGAGAAAATCTTTGGAGTGCTGTTCCTCTTCTTCGGTTAATAACTGATTGGGAATCAGGAAATCTTTCTCCTGATATATATCAGAATTAGTCGGCAATAGGACGGTAAAGACAGAACCGCCTCCCTCATTTTCATCATAATTGATATTACCTTTATGTACCTGTACCAGTTCGTGTGTCAAGTGGAGACCTACTCCGACACTGCTATGAGAGAAGCTGCTTTGCATGAAACGCTTGAACAGTTCTGAACGTTTTTCTTTGGGTATGCCAATCCCGTTATCTATGACTTGTATACGAAGCTGTTGCTTGTCTTCCTGAATATCTATTTTGAATATAATCTTTCCGTTAGAAGGAGTATACTTGAAAGCATTGGATAGCAGGTTGTAGGTAACCTTGTCTAAATTGCCTTTATCAATAAACATTTTATAAGCAGGTTGTGACGGCTCGAAACTGAAATCGATGTTTTTGGACTCGCTTGTATCCTTGAAACTCAGGAAGATTTCATAAAGGAAAGCAATGACGTCCGTCTCTTCCAAAGATAAGGCCAGTTTGTTTTTCTGCATCTTTCTGAATTCAAGTAGCTGATTGATGAGGCGTAACATTCTCTGAGTACTTTTATCCATGGTTTTTAAAGGACGTTGCATCTCTTTGGGAGGATTCTCTATATTGATTAGCTTGTTGAGAGCACCTTGAATCAGAGTAAGCGGTGTACGGAATTCGTGGGATATATTGGTGAAGAATTCCAGTTTATATTCGGTCAATTGCTTCTCAACAGCGATGCGATTGCGTAATCTGTTGAAATTTCGTATGATATGGAAACTGAAATAACAGACGATTCCAATGAATACCAGATAAATCAGATAGGCCCAGGTCGTCTGCCAGAAAGGAGGAGCTATGACAATCTCCATAGTGCTTTCTTCCCCCCATACGCCGGCTACATTGCAGGCTTTCACTTGCAACTGGTATTTACCGGGAGGAAGATTACGGTACGTTGCCAAATTTTGTGCTGAAGGGATGCTCCATTCCGAATCATATGGAGGCATCCGATAAGAATATTTGGATGCTCCGCTTAAAAAGTTGAATGTTGAAAAGGCAATGACAAATGAATTTTGATAATGTTTCAAGTTTAACTGCCCTGTATAGGACATGGTTTCGTTGAGAGGGGAATCATCCATACCGGGCAGCATATGCGCTCCATTGATGTGAAGCCCTGTGAATACGGTCGATGCAAGTTTTTCCATGTTTTCCACTTTATTGGCATCGAGAACTACCAGGCCGTAGTTCGTACCGAAAAGTAATCTTCCGTCAGCATTTATGCAAGCCGTATTTTCAGAGTATACATTCCCCAGTGTATGTGAAGAAAAATAATAATTCTCTATTTGCTTGGTGGCGAGGGTGAAGCGGGAAATGCCATATTCGGTCGCAATCCACATTTTATTGTCCTGATCTTCAACAATCGACTGTATGACTCCGTTGGGCAATCCGTCTTTAATACTATAACAATCGAAAGTCAGATGTTGGTAGTCATTTCCCGGATAGCAGATGGCAAAGCCTGCTCCCGTTGTTCCAATCCACATATTTCCTTCATGATCATTCACCAGACAGCGGATTTCATTGCTGGGGAATGTTTCATTGACATGATTGTAAAGTACGTAATTCTTGGGGGAGTTGATCAGTGAGTCCGGATGGAAGATATAAATACCGTTGTTGGTACCCACCCACATCATGCCGTTGCGGTCTTCCTGTATGACGCGTACCCGTTTTTCTCCATAACTGCCTTGAAAGAAATGCTTGAATTGATAACCGTTGCCTGTTTTGACAGCCAGATTCAATCCTCCGCCAAATGTTCCTATCCACATCCGCCCTTTGCGGTCACGGTAGATTAAGTAGACATTGTCGTTTGATAAGGAGTTATTATCCTTACTGTTATATCGGTACCATTGGTCAGCCCCGATACGTAATCCTATACCACGCATACCCAACCATAACTGTCCTTCATTATCTTCGCACATACTGTATACGTTATGTGTAAACTTCTCTCTACGAAGTATATTTTTCAGGTCGGCATCATATTCATATAGGGTACCCATGCGGTTTGCCATATATACATTACCGTTTTTGCCACGTAAAAGCATACGTATCGTGTTGGAGCGGTCAGAAGCATCTTCGCCATTCGGATAGATACGTAACGTTCCTTTATTCAGAATCTCCAGATGAGATAATCCGGAGAATTCGGAACTCACCCAGATGCCCCCGGAACGGTCTTCAATGATATATTGCAGATAATTGGAATTGATATGGCTGGAGTGACTGACTTCAAAAGTGAAGTGCTGCAGATCGCCGGTATTCAGATCGTAGGCAAAGAGTCCGTTTCCGTAAGTCGTAATCCAGATGATATCCCGTGAATCATGAATGATAGAGTAACGTTCTACATCGATATATCCCAAATGCTCGGATGAAAGAAACTGAAAATGTTTGATGTCGCCAGTGCTGGTATTGACATACCATACGTTGCCGGTATAGTTGTGTACCCATGCATTCCCTTTATTGTCTCTGGTGACGTTACCGTTTTTAATATTCAGGCGGGAGAACCGGCGCAGCTTTCCCGTAACGGGATCTAGGATGTAACTGCCAGTGGCGGTAAACATCACCCATTGATGTTGCAGGCGGAGGCTTCCGGTGATTACACCTGTATCTCCGAGTTCGGTTAATGAAGCGATTTTCTCCAGTCGGTTATTGGAAAGAGAGTGGCGGTAGATTTCTTTTTTTCCGGTAATGATGCAGGTATATTGGTCATAAGAAAAAATATGTTCCCAGCTTTCTCCCTGTGTATCCATTGCTTCCAGTTTGCCGTCATGGTATTTCCATAATCCTTGCTTGGTTCCTATCCATACATGTCCGGGGCTGTCATTGCTTTCGTAGACAAACAGTACCTTGTCAGAAGATAGGTTGCCTAATTCTTTTTTGTATGCCTGCGACGAGAACTGGCCATCCTGATAGACGACACGACGGCATCCGTTATTGTTATCCCACAACCAGATAGACTGGTCGGATGCAATGATTTTTTTCGAATAGCTCTGTTTGTATTCTCCGCAACCGGTGAAATCGACGAAGCGCCCATGTTTTAAATCGTAACAGCTATATAAAGAAGAGAGGGTGGCGATCCATAAAAAACCGTTAGAGTCTTCTTCCATATTCCGGATGCGTGGGTCGGCCAATGAAATCGGCAGATTAGGGTCCGGGTAGATACTGACAAAAGAGTTGCCGTCATAATAGCTTAATCCGTTGACGGTTCCCATCCACATAAATCCCTTGCTGTCCTGAAACATATATCGGATTGAATTATTCGCCAGTCCGTCACCGGTGGTCAGTTTGTTCGAACGTATCTCGACAGATGCATGTACTGAACTGAGATAGAAAGATAAGAATGCGAATATCAGCAGTGCATTTTTCATATTTGATTTCTACGATTCTACATTATTATTAATGGTTACAAAGTTAATTTTCTTTTTAGAATAGAGGATGTAATAGCGTACGGAAAAACAAAGAAACGATGTATTATCGTTCATTCTTGATGTAAATCTCAGGTGAAATACGATTTTCTAGGCTTTGTGTACGCATGTACATTCTAAACTATAAAGAAAGCTGTAATTTAGCGGCATGAAAACGGTAACTGGAAAAAACTTCCGGTTACAGAATATTTGTTTAGAGGTAGAAGATAAGAGTCAGGTAATAAAGAAGCACATTAACAACAGTAAAATGGAAATCAGTTTTCAATAGGTTTTAAAATATAAGCATAATGAAAAAGCATATAGGTATTAGTCTTTTTTTTATGGGGTGTTTCCTGTCTCTTTCGGCTACGAATTATTTTGTAGCTACCAATGGTGATGATTCAAATGCGGGCACGCTTGACAAACCTTTCGCTACTTTACAAAAAGCGCAGTCAAAAGTCGTTCCCGGAGATACGGTATATATTCGCGGAGGCGAGTATCGGATACGGGAAGAGCAGATGATGGGAGGAGATCATTTGCGCGCTTATGTTTTTGAAATGAATAAAAGTGGCACTCAGGCCAAGAGAATCTGCTATACAGGTTATCAGGATGAACGTCCGATATTCAATCTGGCTGAAGTAAAGCCGGAGGGTAAACGGGTATCTGTCTTTTATGTATCAGGCTCTTACCTCCATTTCCGCAATTTTGAGATTATCAAAACACAGGTTACTATCCGGGAGCATACTCAGTCGGAGTGTATATACAATCAAGGTGGAAATCATAATATTTACGAGAATCTGGCGATGCACGATGGCATGGCTATTGGTTTTTATTTGGTGCGGGGAAGTAATAATCTCGTACTGAACTGTGATGCTTATAATAATTATGAAACTGTATATGAGAATGGTACAGGTGGAAATGTGGATGGCTTCGGTGGGCATCCGGCTTCTGCCTCCTATACGGGAAATGTGTTTAAAGGATGTCGGGCCTGGTACAACAGTGATGACGGTTTTGATTTGATAAAGGCACAAGCAGCTTATACGATTGAAGATTGCTGGGCGTTTTATAATGGATATAAGCCCGGAGGATTTGTGGGTGCGGGAGATGGTACAGGGTTTAAAGCGGGTGGCTATGGTATGCGCTCAAAAGTGAAGATGCCGAATGAGATTCCACACCATGTAGTGAAGAATTGTCTGGCATATAAAAACAAGAACAAAGGATTTTATGCCAATCACCATTTGGGAGGAATTTCCTGGTTCAATAATACCGGTTATCAGAATCCGTCTAATTTCTGTATGCTGAATCGTAAGTCTGCCGGAGAAATAGTGGACGTGGACGGATATGATCATATTATTCGGAATAATTTGTCATATAAGCCGAGGGCTGCAGGAAAACATATTGTCGATGTGAATCGGGAGGAATGTACGATTATCAATAATTCTTTTCTTCCTGTAGATATGACCGTAGGTGAGGATGATTTTGTGAGTTTGGATCCTGCTCAGTTAACATTGCCTCGCAAAGCGGATGGAAGTCTGCCGGATATTGATTTTCTGAAGTTAAAAAGAAATAGTAAATTATATGATGCGGGAATCGGTTTTCAATTCTCTGCGCAGAATCTTTAAAATATTGTTCTGTTATTGAAGAAAAATAGCTGCATGATAGATCTATGTTGATATAATCCGCATAGATCTATCGTACAGCTTGAAGAATGAGATCTTTCTGTAGATTCAGATATTAGAGAATAAGACGTTTGATCTCCTCAGCGGTATCTACAATATATTGAGGACTGAATTCTTCCAGTTCGGCACGTGGGCGGAATCCCCATGTTACTCCACAAACTGTCACTCCGGCATTAGCAGCCGTTTGCATATCCACGCCGGAATCACCCACGTACAGCACTTCTTCCTTGGTTACTTTGGCAACTTCCAGAATATCGAATACAACGGTTGGATCGGGTTTAACCTTTATCCCTTCACGTTGCCCGAACACAGCGGTAAAATGGATTTCCGGAAAATAATGGTCAATCAACTTTTGGGTGGCTGCCTGATATTTGTTGGAAGCCACAGTAATTTGAATACCTGCATCCTGTAAGTATGAGAGTAATTCCGGAATACCGGGATAAGGGCGGCTGTCATCGGCATTATGAATGTCATAGTAAGGGACGAATTCCTTGCGTACGCGCAGTACATTCTCTTTGGACTTTTCTCCTTCCGGCAAGGCACGCTCAAAAAGTTTGTCGATGCCGTTTCCTACCATGAAGTTATATTTCTCGATCTCATGTGTGGGATATCCTAACTTATTCAAGGCATAATTTGTACTGTGTGCAAGGTCGGCAATGGTATTCAGTAATGTACCATCCAAATCGAAAATGACTAGTTTCTTCATTGAACTTCTTGTTTTTTTATGTTAATCCTGTTTTCCTTTCTTTCTGCTTACAAAGATAGGAATAAAAAACGAATCATTTCCTTGTAATTCGGAACCAGTCTACATCTGTCCATCCTCCATCATTGGTAACAATAGCCGGACGGGTACAGAACATGCCGACTTTGGCGCCAATCCATTGTCCCTCCCTTGCCTGAAAAGGGTTGCCTAATGGCAAGAACTTCTTTCCGTCAAGGCTATAACTGAAGTTGCATATCACAATGAGGTCGTTACCTCCTTCACTGGCTTTAATTTTCTTGCCGTCGCAACTGAAACGTACCTTTAGGTATACCGTGTTTTGGGTAAGACCGACAGAAGAGTTTACCTGTTCCGCTTCTCCTTTATCTGCTTTTTTACATTCAATTTGAGACAGCACAAGACCTTTGTCCGTATTTTCCAGAATCAATCCTGCATAATCCCTGCCCATTACTACCAAACCTGTACGTTCACCTTTCAGTTTGGGATTAGGCATGAAGGTCAGTTTCATTGTGGTGGTGAAATTGTCCGAAGGAGTTTTTTGCAACAACAGATTAGCTACATCCCACAAATTCTTATAATCCGCTACTACCGGATAAGAGTATAATCTGACATAACTTTTGTCTCCGGCATAATATGCCCATTTCTCATTGATATTAGCGTGCCACTGCCATTGCGGAGAGAGTATATATCCGTCGAATTCGTCGCTTTCTTGCGGTGTACAGATGGGATATATCTTTCCTACATTCGGCTTTTTGTAGGTCATTACCGGTTCGCCGCAACCGTCACCATCTTTGTCGATACCGATTACAGGCCAGTCATTCACCCACTTCATCGGTTGCAAGTGAACAAGGCGACCATAAGCGCCTACATCCTGAAAGTGGAAGAACCAGTCTTCTCCGGAAGGAGTGTCTACCCAAGCTCCCTGGTGAGGTCCATTGACGGGAGAATCACCCTGCGCCAGTACAGTTCTCCATTCATAAGGACCATACACATTTTTAGAACGGAGTACTACCTGCCAACCGGTTGGCACACCGCCTGCCGGATGGAAGATATAATAATAGCCGTTCCTTTTATAAAACTTCGGGCCTTCACACGTCTGGTGTGCTTCGTGACCGTCGAAGATAATGCGTGAGGGGGTGATGGCTTTGGTCGCTTCCTTATTCAATTCACAGATGGTGATTACACTTTTCAGTCCGGCCCGGCTTCCTGCATAGGCGTGTACCAGATATACTTTTCCG
>OGEA01001161.1_pt1 | contig 12983 bp, 6 predicted proteins | sample 1570531 | NCBI WGS metagenome assembly OGEA01 (sample SAMEA2581973, study PRJEB24529) | metagenome | biome: Human gut stool | place: China | collected 2011 | reverse complement strand
GCATCAGCCGCTGGCGGATGTACCACTTGTGGGGCGGCATCTGGAAGTGGCGGCGGAACTCCTTTTTGAACGAGGTGAGCGAACGGTTGGTGAGTTTCGAAAGCTCCTCGCTCGAAATGTCCTTGAAGATGTGGTCGTAGACGGTCTGTTCGAAATTCTCCTTCGCGGCGTCGACGTTGCTCAACAGCTTGCTTTTGATGCAGCAATCCTCGTGCGAGGCGATCAGGTAGATCAACTCGGTCATCTTGATGTTCTCGGCTGTCTCGTCGTGGCGGAAATCCTCGTCGCGCAGGTAGTTGTTGGTGTTGATGAAAAAGTTTCGCAGCGAGTTCCACGCGGGCATGGTGACGTGCGAACGGTTGCGGCAGTTTTCGCACGAATGTTCGTTCGAAATGTTCAGCCCGTAGGTGATGTTCAGATGCATCAGGATGCGTTGCAGGTCGCCGGGCGTGTAATAAAAGAGCACCTGCTCGAACGGCTGGCCGCCTTCGGGGAAGTTCTCAATGTAGTGGTGTCCGATGCCCAGATAGAAAACGTCGCCGCGCGAAAGTGTCTGACGCTTATCGCCGTCGTAGATGTACTTCGTTCCGCGGAGGATGTAGCCGATTGCATAGCGCGAAAGGGCCTGCGACTGGATACCGTTGTGACGCGACTCGACATACTTCACAATCATCGGTTGTTGAACCGACGAATTCATTGAATTCTTCATAGTAATTGTAATTTAAGTTTTTCTGAACAAAGCATTGCGTCACTGTTGTTCGTTCTCAAATATACAATTAAAACTTTTCAATCTACCATAAGCAATAGCACATTTGGGCGCAAAGTGGCAAATAGAACCGTTTGTGCTATGTTTCGAACTAAATAGATTATTGTAAAACTGTGCTAATGACGGCAGAGGCGAGCAATAGCAGGTAGAGGGGAAGGGCGATCGCCCGGTGGATGCGCACGAACATAAAGGGCAGCAGGACGGCCGAAGGCACCGCCGCGAGGGCGACGGTTGCAGGTGTGGCGGCGGGACCGCACAGTGCGGCGGCGGTCAGCAGGAGCGCACTTATATTGAATATGAATATGAGACGCGGTTTGGTGCCGAGGGCGTAGATGTCCGAGAGGAAAAACAGCAGGGCCGTCAGGTCGAGGAGGAAGACGGCTCCCGGCAGGACGAGGTTCTGCACGGGCGTCGAGAGGAACAGCGACAGCGGCGTTCCGGCGATGAATGCGCTTCCCGGTTCCGCGACCTGAGCGAGAAACTCGCCTCCGGCGGCCCAGTTGACGTAGCAGAGCGTGAGAGCGGGCAGCAGCAGGCCCGCAACCGCGACGGCGACTTCGCGCAGCGTGCGCCGGAAAAGCATGACGGCCAGCGGCAGCAGGATCAGGAGCGGCGCTGCGGCCGTGGCGACGAGCGGCAGCAGTCCGATGTAGAGCGAGGCGCGGAAGAGGGCGTCGAAGCCGAATCCGTTGCAGTACGAACGGCAGAAATTCTTCGTGGCGAGGGCCAGAAGGGCCGATGCGGCGAAGGTCGTCAGGCAGTCGCCGCCGACGGCGAGGCCGCAGGCGATCGCTCCGTAGAGCGGGATGGCGAGACAGGTTCCGACGGAGTAGAGGTTGTAGCGTACGGTGAGGCGCCCGACGGACATGCCCGTGAAGAGCATCAGCAGTCCGGCGATCCAGCGCGCCCAGACGGGATGTGCGGCCTGGAACTGCGCCAGCAGTTCCCCGGGGGGATCAAAGAGGCGATCGGAAAAGAATATAAGCCGTTCTCGTCCTATTTGCTGACGGTATTTTTCTTTATCTTGATCAATAACCTGATCGGGATCATACCGGTTTTCCCGGGAGGCGCTAATATTACGGGAAATATAGCGGTAACAGGCGTATTGGCACTTTGTACGTTTATAGCGGTCAACCTGTTCGCCACGAAAGTGTATTGGAAAGAGATTTTTTGGCCCAAAGCGCCGATCTACTTGAAACTGCCCTTGCCGATCATGCCGTTCGTGGAGTTCTTCGGGGTATTCACCAAGCCGTTCGCGTTGATGATCCGTCTGTTCGCCAACATCATGGCGGGCCATACGATTATCTTGGCGCTAACCTGTTTGATATTCATAACGGTAACGATGGGAGTAGCCGTGAATTTAGGTATGACGATCGTATCCGTCTTGTTCTGTGCGTTCATGAACTGTCTGGAATTGTTAGTGGCTTGCTTGCAAGCTTATATTTTCACCCTGCTGTCGGCCAACTATATCGGATTGGCCAAAGTAAGGGAATAAATCCAAAGAAATTAAGGTATTAGAATTATATTATTAAGGTTACTAATTTAAAATTAAACACTATGTTATCGACTATTTTATTACAAGCGGCAGCCGGGATGGGCGTAGCGAAGATGGGAGCCACTATAGGAGCGGGATTCGCCGCCATAGGTGCAGGTATCGGAATCGGATTGATCGGTAAAGGTGCCGTTGAAGCTATTGGACGCCAGCCGTCGGCCGCAGGAGAGATCCGTACCTCGATGTTGATTATGGGAGCGTTGGTAGAAGGTGTGGCATTGTTCGCTATTGTCGTATGTTTCTTAGCGTTGTTCCAATAAAAAAGTAACAAACTATGTCTTTATTAACACCGGATTCAGGGCTTCTATTCTGGATGATCGTTTCATTCGGGATTGTCTTCGTGATCCTTTCCAAATACGGTTTTCCCGTGATCGTCAAGGCAATCGAACAACGGAAAGCTTACATTGACAATTCCTTAGAGACGGCACGTCAGGCGAATGAGCGACTTGCCCATATCCAAGCCGAGGGCGAGAAGATGCTAGCCGAGGCCAAGGAAAAGCAAAACGCCGTCCTGAAGGAAGCCTTTGCCGAAAAGGAGCGGATCATCGAGGAGGCACGGAAAAAGGCCGTCTCCGAGGCACATCTGCAGATAGAGGAGGCTACCCGGCGTATCCGCGAAGAAAAAGAGAAAGCTATTCGCGAAGTCCGCTCGGAGATAGCGGATCTGTCTATCGCTATCGCAGAGAAAGTAATGAAAGAGAAAATCGGCCGGGATAAGGAACAACAACAGATGATCGACCGGCTGCTGGATGAGGTATCGTTTAGTAAATCGTAAGGTATGGATATAGGAACTATTTCTTCCCGGTATGCCAAAGCGCTTTTCTCCCTAGCGAAAGACAAGGAACAGGAAAGCCGGGTATATGATGATATGAAGATGTTGGCGGACAGCTTCTCGATGGAGCCAGAGCTTAGGGGTGCCTTGAGCAACCCGATCGTTTCCGTACCGGAGAAAGTGAAATTGCTTACGGCGGCGGGAGGTATCGAGGTATGCGAGCTATATTCACGTTTTATCAATCTGGTATTAGCCCATAAACGGGAGACGTTACTGCCCTTCATTGCATACATTTATATCCATTTGTACCGGAAAGAGAAGAAGATTACCCGGGTACGATTCGACACGGCCGTAGCGGTAGACGATGCGGTCAAGTCTCACCTGCAAGACAAGCTGCGGAAAGAGACGGGATGCACAATCGAGTTCTCCGGCCACGTGGAACCGGAACTAATCGGGGGCTTCCGCCTACGCATCGGCAATTACCGGATAGACGCCAGCTATGCGACGCAACTACGGGATATCCGTACCGGGCTACTCGAAAACAGATAAAAAAGAAGAAGTATGACAGAACAGATAAAAGTGAGTGAAGTCTCCTCCATCCTGCGCCAGCAATTGGAAGGAATCCATACCAGCATCAAGCTGGAGGAGGTCGGGACCGTATTGCAGGTGAGTGACGGCGTGGCCCGCATCTACGGGCTGGATAATGCGGAGGCGAACGAGTTGCTTCAATTCGATAACGGGATGGAAGCGATCGTGATGAACTTGGAGGAAGATAATGTAGGCGCCGTCCTTTTAGGTCCGACCGACCGAATCAAGGAGGGCGACACCGTAAAACGCACGGGCCGCATCGCCTCTATCGATGTCAGCGAGGGGATGATCGGGCGTGTGATCGACCCGTTGGGAAACCCGATCGACGGGAAAGGCGAGATCCTTGGCGAGACTTGCGAGATGCCGCTTGAGCGCAAGGCTCCGGGCGTGATCTTCCGTCAGCCGGTAAACGAGCCTTTGCAAACCGGTATCAAGGCCGTAGACGCTATGATCCCTATCGGAAGGGGACAACGTGAGTTGATCATCGGCGACAGGCAGACGGGAAAGACCTCGATCGCTATCGATACCATCATCAACCAACGTAGCAACTACGAGGCAGGGAACCCGGTTTACTGTATTTACGTGGCGATCGGGCAAAAGGGTTCCACGGTAGCGGCCTTGGTGAACACCTTGCAAGAGAAAGGCGCCATGGACTATACGATTGTCGTAAGCGCGACCGCCTCCGACCCGGCAGCCATGCAATATTTCGCCCCGTTCGCCGGAGCGGCCATCGGAGAGTACTTCCGGGATAGCGGACGACACGCCTTGGTGGTCTACGACGATCTGTCCAAGCAAGCGGTCGCCTACCGTGAGGTTTCCTTGATCCTTCGCCGCCCTTCCGGGCGTGAGGCGTACCCGGGTGATATCTTTTACCTGCACTCCCGCCTATTGGAACGTGCCGCCAAGATCATCAATCAGCCGGAGGTAGCCCGTGAGATGAACGATCTCCCCGAAAGCATGAGAGACAAGGTGAAAGGCGGTGGCTCCTTGACCGCTTTACCGATCATCGAGACTCAGGCGGGAGACGTATCGGCTTATATCCCGACCAACGTGATCTCTATCACCGACGGACAGATATTCCTTGAGACCGATTTATTCAACCAAGGGAACCGCCCGGCTATCAATGTCGGAATCTCCGTTTCCCGTGTAGGCGGTAACGCACAATTAAAGGCGATGAAAAAGGTAGCGGGTACCTTGAAAATCGATCAGGCTCAGTTCCGTGAATTGGAATCATTTTCCAAGTTCGGGGGCGAGATGGATGCCGTCACCGCTTTCACGATCGATAAGGGGCAGAAGAATACCCAGTTACTGATACAGCCTCAATATAGCCCGATGCCGGTGGAAGAGCAAATCTCGATCCTTTATTGCGGAACGCAAGGTCTGCTGAAAGAGGTTCCATTGGACAAGGTGCATGAGTTCGAGGCAAGGTTTTTGCAAGAGTTACGTACCTCTCACCAACGGGACGTACTGGATGTCTTAAAGACCGGCGTTATCAATGATGAGATACGAGGTATATTGGAAAAAACAGCGAAGGAGTTATGGGTTCATTGAAAGAAATAAAAGTCCGGATCGCCTCTATACGGAGCACGCAGAAGATCACCGCCGCCATGAAAATGGTATCGTCGGCCAAGTTTCATCATGCCCAGACGCAAACCGAGCATACACTTACATATGCTAATAAACTATCCGCTATCTTAAACGGTCTTCTTTCGGCGGAATGCGACCTAGACTCACCTTACACCGAACAGCGTAAGGTGAGCAAGGTGGCTATCGCCGTATTCGCCTCGAGCACGGGTTTATGCGGGACATTCAATGCCAATATATGGAAAGAGTTATCCGCCACGATCCAGACTTATAAGAACCAGCAAATAGAGGTAGGCCTCTACCCTATCGGCAAGAAAATAGCGGATGAGCTTCATAAAGCGGGGTATAGCTTCGACACTGATTTCGTCACGATCGGCGAAAAGCCGTCTTATGAAAGCGCCGTATCCTTGGCGAACCGTCTCATGGAGCTGTTCGTCACGGGTAAAGCGGACCGGGTGGAATTACTGTATCACCATTTCAAGAACATGGCGACACAAGTCGTAACCCACAAGACGTATCTTCCCCTTTCCCTCTCGGATACGGAAGCGGCGGAAACGGCCACCGACTACATCCTTGAGCCCTCGGCGGAAGAGTTGCGTAACCGGCTTTTCCCGAAATTGCTGAACCTAACCATCTATACGATCCTACTCGACACCTCGACCGCCGAGCACGCCGCCCGTATGATGGCCATGCAGACCGCCAACGACAACGCAAACGATTTAATCCAACAATTAACTTTGCAATATAATAAAACCCGCCAGCAAGCCATCACCAACGAATTGCTGGATATCATGGGAGGAGCGGCCGTTTCATCGTAATAAAAACGGGATGCTTCCTTGACTAAACAGACAATGATCCGTATGTAAAACACTTTACTAACGGATCATTTCTTATTTACAAAAAAAAGTAAGACCTTTGCTCACCAAAACATAAGCCTATATACATTATATTATACCAATCTAGGATCGTACTTATGATGAATCAAGAAAAGCTAAAAGGGCATCTCCTTATTTTAGCGGCCAACATCCTGTTCGCCATTAATATGCCCGTATCCAAATATCTACTCCCCGAGCATGTGCAACCCGAGGCGCTGACCAGTATGCGGATGAGCTTCGCTTGCGTGATGTTCTGGATCACCTCTCTATTCGTTCCCTATGAGAAAGTGCCGTTAAAGGACTTGGGACTTCTATGCCTTTGCGCCCTTTGCGGAGTAGGCTTGAACCAAGGGCTGTTTATCTGGGGATTAAATACCACGTCGCCGGTAGACGCTTCCATCATAGCGACCGCCGTCCCCATCTTTGTCATGATCCTGGCGGCCCTGATCCTAAAGGAACCGATCACACGGATGAAAACGTTCGGGGTACTGCTTGGCATATGCGGGGCGATCTCCTTGATACTACAATCCACGCAAGGTTCCAATCAAGCGAGCAGTCTGGGGGGAAACCTGTTGATTACGGTTAGCGGATTCATGTACTCGATCTATTTGGTAGTATCCAAGCCTCTAACGCTCAAGTACTCATCCGTCACGATGATGAAATGGATGTTCCTGTTCTCCACGCTGATTACCCTGCCTTTCGCTATCGAATCCATCTGGAATACCCCGGCTTTCCACAAAGAGGTCTTCGACGGCCAAGAGCTGGGAGCCATCTTCTTCGTGTTATTCGGGGCCACGTTCGTACCCTATTTATTAATACCGCTGGCCTTAAAGCGAATCCGCCCGACTACCGTCAGCATGTACAATTATATCCAACCGATCGTAGCTTCCTTTATCGCCGTATGCATCGGTCAGGATAGCTTTAGCGTAACGAAACTAGTATCGGCCGCACTTGTTTTCTCCGGCGTCTATTTAGTGACCCAAAGCAAGAGCCGGGCAGACCTTGAACAACAAAATAGTCAATCTTTTGACAAAAACGCTTGCAATATGAAAAATAATGCGTAATATTGCCCCCATAATATAAAAGAATAAGCACAATACAAAATCAATGATGAGTGTAGAGTCCTCATATTATACATGGGCATTGATGACCCCTTGGGGGGTTAGAATCTATTAATAAGCATTCGCGTAGACCACGTCACGCTATGTCGCAATCTCGTATTGCATCCTTTTTTATTTCTCCTTTTACATAAATAAGTTTAATCAATCGGTCATTGTCGGTTGCTAATCATGAAAAAGCCTTTCTTGATTGCCAATCCTCGATGAACCATTAAAAATACATATCGATGAAAGTATTAAAATTCGGCGGAACATCCGTAGGTTCCGTGAATAGTATCTTAAGTGTAAAGAAAATAGTAGAGGCTATCGAAGAGCCCGTAATCGTGGTTGTCTCCGCCTTAGGGGGCATCACCGATAAATTACTGGCCACTTCTACCATGGCTTCTAAAGGCGACCTTGCCTACGAGAAAGAATTATCGGAGATCATCGCCCGCCATCTGGACGTGATCGAGGGAGTGATCGAGGACAAGGAGGTACGCATGGATGTCCAGAAGAAAGTGATGGCTTTACTGGATGAATTGAGCAATATTTTCAAAGGTGTTTATTTGATTAACGATTTATCCGCCAAGACATCCGATACGATCGTAAGTTATGGCGAGCGCCTATCTTCCCTGATCGTCTCGAACGTGATCAAGGACGCTAAGTTGTTCGACTCACGCAAATATATCAAGACAGTTAAGCAATTCAACAAGCATATCGTGGATTTCGACTTGACCAACAAGCTCATAAAAGAGACCTTCTCGCCGCTGCCCAAGGTTTCCTTGGTGCCCGGGTTCATCTCTTCCAGTACGGAAACCGGAGAGGTTACGAACCTCGGACGAGGGGGATCGGATTATACCGCCTCCATCTTGGCGACCGCCTTAGACGCTAACACCTTGGAGATCTGGACGGACGTGGATGGTTTCATGACCGCCGATCCCCGTGTGATCAGCTCCGCCTACGTAATCGACCGGCTTACTTTCACGGAGGCGATGGAGTTGTGTAACTTCGGGGCGAAAGTAATCTATCCGCCGACGATCTATCCGGTTTATCATAAGAATATCCCGATCCGTATCTTGAATACCTTCAACCCGACCGCTCCCGGAACCTATATCTCGAAAGAGCGGGTGAAAGAGGAAGGCAAGGCCATCATCAAGGGTATTTCCTCCATCAACGATACCTGCTTGATCACGGTACAAGGTTTAGGTATGGTGGGCGTGATCGGCGTGAACTACCGGATCTTTAAGACGCTTGCCAAGAATGGCATCAGCGTATTTATGGTATCGCAAGCCAGCTCCGAGAACAACACGACTTTCGCCGTACGTAACGCCGACGCTGATTTGGCCGTACAAGTATTGAACGACGAGTTCGCCTTGGAGCGTGCGCAGGGTGATATGAACGATACCGTAGCGGAGAAGGATCTGGCTACCGTCGCTATCGTAGGCGAGAACATGAAACGTACCCCGGGTATCGCCGGTAAGCTGTTCGGTACGCTGGGACGTGCGGGCATCAGCGTGATCGCTTGCGCCCAAGGCGCTTCCGAGACGAATATCTCTTTCGTTATCAAGCATAAATACCTTCGCAAGGCGTTGAACTCCATTCATGACTCTTTTTTCCTATCCGAATATAAGGTATTGAACCTTTTCATCGCCGGTGTAGGAACCGTAGGCGGCAATTTATTGGAGCAGATACGCATCCAGCAACCGAAACTGATGCGGCAAAACGGTTTGAAGCTGAATGTCGTAGGTATCTCAAACTCCAAGAAAGCCCTTTTATGCCGGGAAGGGATCAACCTCGACAATTATCTGGAGGAGCTGAAGGAGAACGGGGAAGAGAGCAACCCGGAGCATCTGTGCGAAGAGATCGTAAAGATGAATATCTTCAACTCCGTATTCGTGGACTGTACGGCAAGCACGGACGTGGCGGCTCTTTACGAGACGTTGATGAACAATAACGTATCCGTCGTGGCGGCTAATAAAGAAGCGGCCTCCTCCTCCTACGATAATTATACCAAGCTCAAGGAGACCGCCCGCCACCGCGACATCAAGTTCTTGTTCGAGACGAACGTAGGTGCCGGCCTCCCGATCATCAATACGATGAACGACTTGATCAATAGCGGCGACCATATATTGAAACTGGAGGCCGTACTTTCCGGTACGCTGAATTATATCTTTAATACGATCAGCGCCGATATCCCTTTCAGCGAGGCGATCCATATGGCAAAGGAAGCCGGATACGCCGAGCCGGACCCACGTATCGACCTTAGCGGCAAAGACGTAATCCGTAAGCTGGTTATCTTGGCCCGTGAGGCCGGTTATCCGGTGGAGCAAGCCGACGTAAAACGGAACTTGTTCATCCCGGAAAAGTACTTCGAGGGTTCCCTTGAGGACTTCTGGAAGAATATCAAGGATACAGATGCCGGTTTCGAGGAGAAACGCCAGCTACTGGAAGCGGAAGGCAAACGCTTCCGTTTCGTGGCGAAGATGGAGAACGGTGCTTGCGAGGTAGGCCTACAAGCCGTAGACAGCCACCATCCGTTCTATGAACTGGAGGGCAGCAACAATATCATCATGATCTCCACCGAGAGATATCATGAATATCCAATGATCATCAAGGGATATGGTGCCGGGGCCGACGTGACGGCCGCAGGCGTATTCGCCGACATCATATCCATCGCAAATATTCGATAGGTATGAAGCACATTATCATTTTAGGCGATGGAATGGCCGACGAGCCGATAGAGGCTCTGGGAGGCAAGACCCCGATGCAATACGCCAAGACTCCTTATATGGATAAATTGGCGGAACTGGGAGTAACCGGGCAGATGAAAACCGTAGCGGATGGTTTCCATCCCGGTAGCGAGGTCGCGAACATGGCGGTATTAGGCTATGACCTGCCCTCCGTATACGAGGGACGGGGTGTATTGGAAGCCGCCAGTATAGGCGTCGCCCTGCAACCCGGCGAGATGGCGATGCGTTGTAACTTAATCTGCGTAGAAGGCGACATCTTGAAGAATCACTCTTCCGGCCATATCTCCACGGAGGAAGCGGACGAGTTGATCCAATGCCTGAACGAGCGATTAGGTTCCGACCGTGTTAAGTTCTATACAGGTGTCTCCTACCGCCACCTATTGGTAATCAAAGGAGGCGATAAGCGTCTGGATTGCACGCCACCACACGACGTACCCCTCCATCCTTTCCGGCCTTTAATGATAAAACCGGAAGTTCCGGAAGCACGAGAGACCGCCGATTTATTAAACGAATTAATCCTCAAGTCCCAAGAGATCTTAAAGGATCACCCGGTGAACCTCAAACGTATGGCAGCGGGGAAAGATCCGGCGAACAGTATCTGGCCTTGGTCTCCGGGCTACCGTCCGGCCATGCGAACGATGCGGGAGATGTACGGCTTCGGGAAAGGCTCCGTGATCTCCGCCGTCGATCTCATCCGGGGAATCGGCGTTTACGCCGGCCTCGAGGTGCTTCACGTAGAGGGAGCTACCGGATTATACGACACGAACTACGAGGGAAAAGCGCACGCCGCCCTTGAGGCCCTCAAGACAAACGACTTCGTCTACCTGCATATCGAAGCAAGCGACGAGGCCGGGCATGAAGGAGACGTAGACCTAAAGATCAAGACGATAGAGTATCTGGACAACCGTGCCGTACGTATCATCTACGAGGAAACGCAAAAATGGGACGAGCCGGTAGCGATCGCTATCCTTCCGGACCACCCCACTCCTTGCTCCATACGTACGCATACGAATACCCCGGTTCCATTCCTGATTTACAAGCCGGGCGAGCAACCCGACTCCGTTACCACATTTGATGAGTTCTCCGTATCAAACGGCAAATATGGCATACTGGAAAAAGATCAATTTATAAAAGAATTTCTAAACGATTAGAGCATGAAATATTACAGCACAAACAAACAAGCCCCTGTAGCCAGCCTAGAAGAGGCCGTCGTAAAAGGTCTGGCCGGCGATAAGGGATTATATATGCCCGAGTATATCGACTCCTTGGACGAGGAGGTGATAGCCAACATGAAGAACCAGTCCTTCCACGAGATCGCCTGCACAGTAGCTCAGATGTTCTTCGGGGAAGACATCGAGCCGGAGGTATTGGACGGTATCGTAAAAGATACGCTCTCCTTCGAGACCCCGGTGGTACCCGTAAAGGATAATATCTATAGCTTGGAGTTATTTCACGGGCCTACATTGGCCTTTAAGGATGTAGGAGGGCGCTTCATGGCTCGTCTGCTCGGTTATTTCATAAAGAAAGAGGGATTGAAGCAAGTAAACGTATTGGTAGCTACTTCCGGCGATACGGGAAGCGCCGTCGCCAACGGATTCCTAGGTGTCCCGGGCATTCACGTGTATGTGCTTTATCCCAAGGGAAAGGTCAGCCCGATCCAAGAATGCCAGTTCACGACATTAGGACAGAACATCACGGCATTGGAGATAGACGGCACGTTCGACGATTGCCAAGCGCTGGTTAAATCCGCCTTTATGGACGAGGAATTAAACCGTCATATGAAACTGACCTCGGCGAACTCCATCAACGTAGCCCGTTTCTTGCCCCAATCGTTCTACTATTTCAACGCTTACGCTCAGCTGGACAAGCTGGGAAAAGCGGACGAGCTGGTTGTTTGCGTGCCGAGCGGTAATTTCGGAAACATCACCGCCGGATTGTTCGCCTATTGGATGGGGCTCCCTATTAAACGTTTCGTAGCGGCAAACAACCGTAACGACGTATTCTTGGAATACCTGAATACAGGAACTTATACACCCCGCCCATCAGTCGCCACCCTAGCGAACGCCATGGATGTAGGCGATCCGAGTAATTTCGCCCGTATCATCGACCTATTCGGCGCATTCAATGATCCTCATAAAGAAATATGCGCACTGATCTCCGGACATCGCTATATGGACGAGGAAATCGCCTCTACGATGCGAGCCGTCTATAAAGAGACGGGATATATCCTCGACCCGCACGGAGCCTGTGGCTACCAAGGATTACTAGACAGCGACCTAAGCGAGACCGAGACGGGTCTATTCCTCGAGACCGCCCATCCCGCCAAATTCAAAGGAACGGTCGATAAGATATTGGAGGCAGATATCGAGATCCCGGCGAAACTGAAAGCCTTCATGGAAGGAACCAAGCAAAGCATCGAGCTGGCAAAAGACTTCGAGGGATTCAAATCTTTCTTGATGAGCCGGTAAAAAGAAGAATAGTTTTCGTAATTGATATAAAATGGAAGGTGTAGCAAATTGATATTATCGATATTTGCCACACCTTCCATTTTTATCACCTAAGACATACAAAAACAGGCGAGAATTTCAAAAAGAAATTCCGTAAGCAAGCTTTTCTTCCGAAAAGTCATGTTATTAAATTCGATTAATTATAAGCCAAATGTATAATTATTGGAGAAATAGAGTTTTTATAGGATCAGTCGATAATTGGTGGGGATAATTATTTTCATCTATTTAAAATCTCTACCTTTGCTCTATGGAAACGAATAAACTTTATACATTAGCTCAGAAAGTACTACCAAGTGCAGTTCTTACGTATTTTAATATCGTCAACATAGAAAGCACATCCACCGAGATTTTCATCCATCTTGATGAAAAGATGAGTGACAGTCTTAATATACATTAACCGTCTCTCCCCCGATGGTTATCGGGAAATGGCAGAGGAACTATAGATACAAGTGGCCCATTTGTCTTTTTGACAACTTGTAATCTGAAGTCCCG
>OGEA01001152.1_pt1 | contig 13045 bp, 6 predicted proteins | sample 1570531 | NCBI WGS metagenome assembly OGEA01 (sample SAMEA2581973, study PRJEB24529) | metagenome | biome: Human gut stool | place: China | collected 2011 | reverse complement strand
TGCATGCTGCATGGCAAAACGATAAAGGACAGGCATCTGCAACAGAAATGCTTTCAAGGTCATGCCATTATGTAGGATAGCCTGTCCGAAAACACACATTTACGGAGTATTTCGTGTCTGAGAGGATATACCGTTAGCTGGCCGACTTCTCGGTTTTCTGAACTTTGCAGCAGGTCTGGATTTTGCAGAGAGATCCATGTCAAATAGTCCGTAAATTAAATTGCCAAGTAAAGGCATGTTTTCCTGCATTTTCTGTTGTTCTCCCAGTTTGTTTGACGACTGGTTATTGGTGGTATAGGGATCTCCTTTATCTTCCCAAGCTTTGTCTGATACGACCGTATCGTTGCGTCCGAAAATCAACTCTTGCATCTCAGCTCGCTGTAGCACTCGGGCATATTGATATTCATCGTAACTATTTGCTAGGAAAGGAATAAAAATATCGACTGGAAGCTTAAGTTCAGAGGCATATGAGCCGACACGGTCTAGACGACCGACTCGCTGTTCTAAAACGGCCGGATTCCAGTTCAGATCATGCAAAATGATCGTACGGCAGAACTTGTGCATATCCACACCTTCTTGACTGACCTGTGAACAAACGAGTACTAGTGGAAAAAAGGGCGAAGAGAAGTTGTCAAGAATCTTTTCTCGAAAGCTCGTCTCACCAGTAACCAGAGACAAAGGATGGAAGCCCGCTTCAGCGCTATGAAATGTTTCATCTTGTGAGTCAACTGATATACGCTCAATAGGTTCCAAGTCTGGATTTGCTTCGTCCGTTTCAGAGTCGTCGTCTGCTGTCAATTTCCATTTGGCTTCATCTTCTGACATAGAAGAACGTAGATAGGCGGTAAGATAGGGTTGCTTGATCTTTGAAGTCAATTGTTTGAAGACAGTGCTGAAGAGAAAAACAATGCGGGCGTCAAATTGAGTGGAAGGGAAATTTTGGTTATCTTCTCGTTTGGACACATATTCATAGAACAGTTTTAATTTTGATTCATCGATAGCTCCCCAGAACTGTTGAACAGCGATATTCGTTGAAAGATATTTGGTTTTTTCATATGTAGTAGATAAAATAAATTGAGGGTCAGTGATAGAGCTAGAAGTGAGATTTGGTATTTCTTTAATAAGAGAATCAAAAGTAAATTTTAACTTATCATTGAAGGCTTTAGCGATAGTCTTTACAGTTGCTATGCGCTGACAAAAAATAAGAGTTTTTTCACCTCGCTTGAGATTTTTCAAAAGGATTTCAACTGTTCGTGTAATCTTTGGATGAGAGGATGAGGACTGATCTATAAGCTTTTCAAAAAAATCCGCATAAAGCTTAGTTAATATAGGGCAATTGGCTTTTACGTTGTTTTTATCTTTTAAGGATAAGTCTTCAAATAGGGCACTTGCTTTGAGTGCATCGTAACTGGAAGGTAGTCCAGTGAGCAAGCGAGCATTCTTCGTTGTTGATTTGTTCTTGTAGGTAGCCATTTGTGAGAGACGCATGCCCAAAAGATCAACCCATCCGGAACAGCTATTATCGATGCCTTCCGAGGAGTGCATGAGCAGATGCGCATCGTCTGCCGGCGGGTTTAGAGGAATCTCCATGGCGTTGAGACAGGCCTCTTTTCCGCATAGGTATCGGCGTGTTGCCAAGTTCTGCTCAGAATCATGGAAATGTTTCTCGGATCGAGTTTTAACAATCAACACTCGAAGATGATTGAGAAACTCATCATTTTGGAATGAATATAGATCCTTGATGGCAAGGGCAAGTGATTTCAAACCAGTGTTATCATTGGTTTTATTGGATTCAGCTAGTTTGCTCCAAATCTTTATTTGATCTAGCTTATAGTTTTCACTTCTTGTTGTTGCAGTTAATTCTTCTTTTTTCTTTTCGATAATTTTTAAGGCTTCTACATTTCCAGCGAGGTCAAGCCAGCATCCTGCGACCTTTTTTTGGTGCTCATTTGCTTGATCAAGAAGGTGGTTGGAGGTATTTGTGCCTTCAGATAAAAATAGAGCAGAGTAGCTCTTCTTGAATTTATTGAATTGATTAAGACATTTTGGTAGCTGATCAATAGAGGATAATTGATTCAAGTCTTTCCCTATCGCCAAATCAATAATGGATTTTAGATCTTCAACGCCCATATGCAAAGGTGTTGCAGATACAAGAAGGGTTCGCTGAACGAAGGGTTGAATGAATCTTTGAAAAGAGCTTGCACCATAGGCTCGTCTACGCCAGTTGTGAGCTTCATCTACGACGACGAGACTGATCGGCGTTGATTTTTTTAGATTGAAGAAAGTTCTTTCAACTTCTTTTTGATAGTTAACCTGCTTTTGTGTTGGTTCTTTTTTATTGTTCTGATGCGTTTTTTCGTAGGCATCAACTCTTAGATCATTCATGTAAATGACATGAATAGCACGTTCTTTAGGCTGTTCATCCCAAAAGGTACTTCCTACATGTTCAGGGTGAGCTTCATAGTCTATGAGACGAAGAATAGTCTCTTTAAGACGAAGCAGAATATGCTCGAGATTTTTGTTTTGTTTCTCAGAAAGTGAGCGACCAGAAGTGGAATTCTGAAGCAAATTGTTTGGTCTTGAAATTAATTTAAGAAGCGGATTTAAAAAATCCAAAAGAGGTTGCCAGTTTTCTTGTGAACGTACATCTTTAATTTTTTTATGTAGATGTAAGGGTGACTGAAAAACGCCAGCAGCAGAAAATCGCTCCATTAACGGATCAGAAATTGTAATATTATCCCAGGATAACTCACGTAAACGGACAGCAAAGGCGGCAAGCATTTCGATTATGCGTTTGGCCTGTGGTTTTGTAAATGCCCATCTTTTTGAATTAGTATTGTAAAGTTGAATTAGATTTGAGAGTTGAGGTTTAGTATTCTCAAAGAGAGGTCTTGCCACAGTTGGTAAGCCCTGATCAAGTATGGATAGAAATTTCTGTAATATCAGAATTGGTCTTGATGAAAATTCAAATTCGAGGTCATTCTTAAAGACGACCTTTGGGGGAACAATTGTAGAGCGATGATCTGCACTCCAGATAACAGAAATGACTTGAACCATGTAGTTCAGTCGGCTCTGAAAGATTTCTTTGTCTTTCTCCGATAAGCCTGTGTCAGATGGTGGTAAAAGGTCAGCAAGAGATTCAAGCCATTTTTTCCAGCTTTTCTTTTTTTGCGCAGTTTTCCATGCAGTTCTATCAAAATCTTGGTCATACCAATTTTCTGATTTACATTTCACAAAATATCTTCGCAGATTTCCTATTAAGCGGACCGTATCTGCCTGAGATAACATGGAATTCAGAGGTCCTTTAAGCTGTGATTTGTCAAAATTGGCATTAAAGGCTTCGTATCGATTCTGCAAGTTCGATATATTATCCCATTCTGAATCTCTTCTTTCCTTATCTATATGCAGAGAGGTTTTTAAAATGTTTAATAAAAGAACTTGAGGTGCAGCTGTATGCGGACGTTCTTTTCCTTTACCTTTAAATAGGTCAGCTAGAGTAGGTCTGGCTTGCGGTACACTACCTCGTTTGTCCGCTTCCAAGGCATCAAGCAATTCTTTCGTTGAGTCCAGTTGGTCAATCGAAGTTTTTTGAGAATCTTTTACAAAAGTGCGATTGAAATAATTAAGTTCCCGAACCCACTTGTTGGCAACCATGCGGGTTGGCGCTATAACAACAGCGTGTTTCCGTTTTTTCCGTTTTGTCTGTACCCCATCGATACCTGATAGTGCCAATTGAGAAAAGATAACCATCATGGCTACCCAGGTTTTACCTGTGCCGACGTCGTCAGCCAATATTTGTACAGGAGTGATTTCACGAAAATAATCTGTGATCGATTGGGCTTCCTCAAACTGTCTGGTATAGGTGTCTAACTTAGTATTGGCTTTGTTGACGTATCGAGGAATACAGACGTCCAACTTATATTTTATATTGGTCATGATTGCAGGTCCTTGGGGAGAGACTGCTGAAACTGTCTGTAGTAGGTATCAAGAATATTGCGGTAAGGGTCTTCAGTGTCTGAAAGGCCGTGAGGTCGAAATTGGTTTTCCCACAAAATTGCCTTGTCGTACAGTTCTTTAAGGAGCGAGGCGATTTTTTCCGTAAGCACAGGGCTTGGTGTTGAATTTCCATCGAGTGAGGCAGTTGCAAGTCGGCATGCAAGGATGGCTAGTTCCATCAACATGAAAGCTTTGTCGGTACCGCTCAAGATAATTCTGGACAGAGTGGCATCGGGCGATTCTAGATTCTTTGCATGAGCTAGCAGTGCTGAAAAAAAGTCGCTATGAAGAGGAGGAACTTTGAGTTGATCTTTGTCTTCTGTAATAGCGGGATTAATAAGGGACGTTTCAAGATTACCTAGATCGGTAATCCAACTGCGCATCACATGAGTTTTGGACTTGTTTATGTCTTGGTAAAATTTATTATTTTGACGTTGATATTTTTCATATATATTTTCACGCAATTCTGAGTCTTCAACTTGCGAGTTCTCTATCTTTCTTGGTGCATAAAATTGTGTCAAAAATGATAGGGCACATTCAGGTCTGATAAGCAAAGAGTATTCGGTAGCAATTCCAAATGCGCGATCAATATTGAAAGGAATGAAAGTTGATTGGGCAATATATTCATCCTCAGGCTTCATTAAGATCACGCGATTAGATCGTAATGATGTTTCGTTTATATCGCAGACCTGGCTGACGAGATAATTCCCGCTGCCTTCATTTTGTATTGATAATGTCAGCTCTATATCGCTAAACCAGAAGCGATTACCAATTTGAGTGGGAATCGGCACTGTATGCCCACTGCGAGGGTAGAACCGGAATTGCCCGCTAAGTTTGTCAGCAGATGTTTGGCAAGTTTTCGACGATACCAGGAGGATGCTTTCCAACCAATCAGGAAGATTGGATTCAGAAGGATCCTCCTCTTCAGCTTCCTTGTCAACACCAGGGACATCTGATCTAAGGTCGCAAGCTGTGACTTCAACGTTGAGAATCTGTTCAACAAATTTCTTGGCAGAAAGATTTTTTAATTCAACTTCGGCAACTACCCCGAGTTCGAAATTTTGCCCACACCACGCTTTCGTTGAGAAATTTGCACTGCCAATATAGAGCGCTCCCTTACCACTGTCATCGAGCAAAAGTAACACTTTAGCGTGAAGTTTGCGTTGAAGATGATTCTTAGCTTTCCTCAGCGAAGGTTTTGCACTGCCGTGAAATTCGTCAATAGCTTTTTCTTCATTGTCGGAAGTTTCTCCCGGAATCCGATAACAGTGGTAATGATATTTTTCGAATCCTTCAAAGAAAGAATGTCCCCAAGTATCAAATGAGGAAAAAATAGAGACTTTATTAATACTTTTATTAAAGGTTTCTTGAATTTCTTGTAAAACTCCTTTTCTCTCTGAATTTTTATCAAAAAAAGGAGAAACAGCTATAATCCGAGTGGGTTTGATCTCTCGTGTATCACAGAAATGCTTTAATTGCTCTAATCCACTTTTGTCGTATCCTGAGGAGAGTAACTCTAATGAAAATTTACTGTTATCGGATTTTGGGCAGTTGTCTAGCTTTTCCTGCAATCTCTTAAGATAAGGTTTAATTCCTGCAAACGAAGAATTTGTTTGATAATTTTTCGAAAGAAAATCGTACCATTGACGGAACAATGCACAGATATTTGGATCACAGTCTTTTGAATCGAGTGTAAATTCGACAAAGGTTTCTCTATTTGTAAAAAGACCTGATTCGGTCAGATTGAAGCTACCTAGTACAAGTGTATGTGTGCCGTCATTGAGTACAAAAGCATATGCTTTGCTGTGATGACAACTAAATCCCGTTTTGGCTTTGTAGTGAATTTCGAAGTCACCGGGAAAATAGGGTAAATTCTGGCTACGTTTTGGATCGTAGAAAAGACAAGCTGGGAAGGCTCCTTTAAAGCGAAGTTGGCCTTCTTCTGCATCATCAGAAAATTGCAATAATTCTGTTCTTGCAAGTGAGATCGCTAATTCTGGATCAAATTCATATGTGAGTATTACGGCAGCTTCTATTTGTTTGTCTTCTGCTCGAAGAGCTTCAAGAATCGCGGGGAGGGAGCCGTAACGTAGAGTTGGCTTACTCATGTTCGATATCCCTTTCGTCGTTGTTTTCATCAATAAGGTCGAACCATCTGCCGAATGTTTGCCATAGAAAATTGCCTTCGATAAAGTCTCTCCAAAGAACTTCATCCGGTTCAAACAGTTGTTTGAAATTCATATCATTTGTATGATCAGGGATAAGCTTAGGTAGTGGTAATAGTCGACCTTCATTTATATGTTGTCTCAAATGCATAAGAAGAATAGAGCTTTTCTCTAAATCTCCTTGTTTACGTGCTGTACGTACGAGTTTGAAATCGTGATCTGATTTTTCCAGGTTGACGAACGTCATCGAACGTCCTTTCTTTTTTTCGTGATGACGGAGGATCGATAGCAAAACTTGCGTAACTGCTGCTTGATTTGGACTATCGGAAAACTCAGGCCAATTCGAGGAAATTTGAAGATCCGATAGGTTCAATTTTGCCGCCCTAAGTCTGGCTTCAGATAGTCTTTTGACGACCGGATGTAGCCATGAGAGGTTGTTATCGTGTCTTATAAATTGGGATAACCATGCTCCGTCTTTACTATGCGTATCAGCGAAGACGATTAAACAGTAAAGTAAAAAGTCAGCCAGACTTGTTACCACTTCGAAAGTACGGCACTTGTCGAGACAGACTTGTAGATTTAGTGCTCCTTTGTTTTGGCTCCCGAACACAGTTTGATAAATTTCACACTTTAGTTCGTGCGCTGAAGGCATTTTATGAATGGCAGCGAGGTAGTCGCAAAGCGTTGGAAAAAGAGTAGAAGAAAGTGTTTCTGATTTTTTGACGAATTCTTTCCAAAGGATAGTTCGATTAACGTAAGGTTGATCAAGACCTTCGTTATCTTTATTACTTATCTCTTCCCAGACATATTTGTGAATGGTTTTCAAGTCCTTCACACTGACGCCAACATTCTTAGTAAACCAATTGACGACGATTGTTCGAACTGGACGAAAAGAGCGGTCATCGGAAACAGGAACCAGTGGAGACTTCGGATTTGAGAGTTCATTGCTTTTTGTCAATAGACCGAACCGACGAAGCGAAGCTGTGTAGTGTGGTCCAATTCCGTAGGAAGTGTTTTCTAGATAACCGTTATCTCTATTGAAGCAAATAAATTTATTGTTTTTTTGCTCTCTTAGGTATTTACGGATTCTTTCGATGTTCAGAATTCGGTACGGGTTGTTTTCTGATGCATCAAGGAGATCTGAAAATGATTTAACGTCCTTAGATGAAACGCTTGCTAAACCGAACAAAACCTCAAGGTGGCGAAGTAGCTTTTGTCTGCTTTGTTTGGGAAGATGAGGTTTGATCTCCACATCTTGGAGAATCTTGATATAAAGTAATAAAACTTCAGCAGAAGTTCGTCTAGGCGTCAAGACGGTAAATGCAGGAAAAACATCTCGTTGCAATTGTTGGCGCAGATGTGACCAGCCCAGAAGATCACCTGATCGATCAGAAGCGGTTATCGGCGTATAGGGAGTGGCATAGAGATAGTGAAGGATTGACTTAACCATGACGACCGAAGCTGGATATGAATTTTCGAATCATAACCAACGGAGAAAAACCTTGCTGGTTTTAGCCACGAGGACACGCCGCCGTCCGCTCTGATTGGACGCCAAATGGGACCTGCCTAGTGTCTAAACCCTTTTTTTTCCTACCATCAGCTCCGTATCTTCTATGATTGCGCATATTCATTTCATATGCAGATTCGTTTCATGCTGAATACCCATGAGTACCGCTCAATACTCGCTTTGCAAGGTCCTTACCCGTAGTTTCTGTGACGGGCGTCCTTCAGTCGATATCCCTCCGTACCAACGCCCGTATCGCTGGTCAATCAGCGAAGTCCGCAAGCTTCTCGAAGACCTCGATAGCTTCCGCTACAACCCCGGGACAAAGTCCTACGACGAAAGCGCACAGTACTACTACGGTACGATCTGTTTTCACGCTCACGACGGCAAGCTCGAGCTCATTGACGGCCAGCAGCGCTTGACGAGCTTTCTGATTCTCATCAAAGCGCTTTTGGACGTCACCGACGGCATCAACAAAGTCAAATACTTGCGCGACGAATTGATCGAAACGATCAAAACGTTATCGAGCGACCATGACTGGCATGAGAACCGCTGGCAACCACAATACGAGTACCGCCAGCTACTGACGCAAGAACATATTGCCGCCATCTACCGAGAGCAGTTTGCCGATTACCTGCGCGTCAGAAAGCTCATTCATGAAGCAACGCAACTCGCCGGAGGGGATCAAGACTCAAGCAATGACGGCCAATCCGACGTTCCGAACTACGTGATTCAGTTTTTCACCGACGAGTTCAATCGTTTGAAGTACGCGCTTACAAACGGCGTCTTTGCCGTGCGCATCATCGAGAGTCGTTACGAAGCCGAGCTCTTTTTCCAATGCGAAAACAACCGCGGTAAGGAAATGGAGCTCATCGACATGCTCAAGGCCTATCACTTGCGCATTGCGCTCTCGGTCGAAAACTCAGAAACAAAACGCAAAGAGACGCTCAAAGAAATTAAAGGAATTTGGGAAAAGCTGACAGGTGATGGCGCGCGCTACAGGCGCTTCAGAACGAGCGTCATCTCTTTGCTGTTGATTCGCTGGGGCGTGGCCTATTGGATGCACTGGGACAAAACCAATGTCGAAAAGTTCAAGGGCATCCACGGCACTTATCGGGGAAATCTCGTTGTCGACGAGAAGCTTGCGCAGACAGGTAAAGGAGCCGGAGAGAAGGGCAAGTTCCTTCCCGATCTGATGACGCCCGTTAAACCCGGGCTGCCGTTTTTCCAAACGCTCGAATACTATCAGCGCATTGTAGAGGCGCTCTACAGCACGGTACGTCTTAGCAAGGACCCCGAAGCCAAGACGGACGAAAATGTCGGCGTGAACGTGTGCAACATGTTCTACGACATGGTGCTGGCCCACAGACCTTTTTTCGACAATAGCCACGAAATTGCCGTTCAGGCTGCGGTTTGCTGGCTCGATCGCTTTGCGAGCGTTGCTCCGGACCTGAGGCAACCGTTTGAAAGCGATGTCGACAACTTGCGTGAGGCCTACAACAAGGACATGGACTTTCTTGTTTATGTCCAGTGCTACATACGGCTTTTCAAGCGCCTGCGCGTTCCATTACAGCCCAAAGGAAAGAAAGAGGAAATTCTTCTCTTCGGACAGCTTCAGGGCGCTCGGCAGATTGCCTTTTTCAAGTTGGACCGACCAACAGAAAGTCTCATCACGATTCCGTACCGCACCAACAGTCCGGCGGAGTGCCGCAGAGAGCTTGAGCGGATAACGCATCCGGATGCAATCACGTGGGCCATGGTCGGCGACAGACGACAGCGTTACTGCGAATACGTTGATGAGGAAACGCGTGTTGAGACAATCGCGTTCGAGGAGCAGGCACAATGAGTACGTCCTTTGATGCAGATTTGTTCACTGTGGGTGAACTGCAATCCGATGAGAAGGTTCTGGTTGAGCCGGCTTACCAACGGCCGTTTTGCTGGACGGACAAGCAAATTGAGGTTCTGGTTCAGGACCTCATCACGCACTTTGCTCGGTACAGTAAAGACAGGACTTGCCGCTATTCTTTGGGTACGGTCGTCTGCCATCAGCGAGAGGCTCTTGAGGTTTTGGATGGGCAGCAGCGCTTGACAAGCATTGACGTTCTTCTGGCCATCCTCGATCAACGAAAGGCGCATGCTGATGATCCGGAATTTACGGTGAGAGAGGACGACTTCGGATGGAGGCCTTCGGTTATTCGCCAGTACGAAAATCTGACGCAGGACAACCGCCCCAAAATCAGTCAGGCGATACTCTCGTCCGTTTGCCTAAAAATCAACGGCGCCGCAAAAGACGGTTTGATTTTTTCGGACGAAGAGGGGTTAACGCCGTTTGAAAAATTTGCCGACTGCATTCGCAAGAGCGTTTGCGTTTTGCGTGTGATTCTGCCCATCGATGACGCCAACCCTTATGAAGGTCCTGCCATGTTTGAGATTGTCAACATGCGCGGACAGGCATTGCGCTCCATTGACATCGCCAAGGCTACGCTTGTGGAATGTCTCAAGGATGCGAACGACGCCGAGCGCATCGCCTTTGACCGCCTTTGGAGCGGCATTGCCGCCTTGCTACGTTCCGATCCGCAGCTCAGTGTCAAAGACATCGTTAAGAGCGTGAGTGACGTACTCGGGGAAAGTTCTAAAGCTTCCCGGGTCGATCGACAGGAAGGTGGCACGAAATTTTTCGAGATCGTCGGAAACGCCTTCAGCACGAAAACGAAGTCGCAAGAGCAAAGCAAAACAGACGCGGAAACCGCCGAAAGTTCTGAGGAACGGCGTTTTGTCGTTGACTTCGAAAATCTCTTTGTGATTGCCAATGAGGTTTTCCGCTCGGTCAAAGGCGCAGACGATGAAAAGTTCGAGACGCTCAATATTCGTCCGAGACCGGGCGAGTCTGACTACCGCGGCCTGCACGATCGCATCGTTGTCGGTAAAGACGTCAAGAACGAAAACGCCAAGCTTGACGATCAGGAACGACGCAAAGACGTCTGGAGCTTCATGACGATCCTTTGGATTGCCGCGATGGTGGCGCGCCAAGCAGACGAACTTCTGGCTGCTGAGAGCAAAAACAAGTCGCCCTTTGCCTTGTTGCTCGACACTTTCTATGCCGCTAACGGCTACCAGTACTCCGGACAGTATTGGCTTTTGTCGCTGGTTCACACCGCCGTCCAGGATCTTTGTCCGGTCAATTGCCTCCCTAAGAGCGCGCAAGCTTTGCTTTCAGGAGCCTCATCGGCGCAGGAGTTGGCCGACAAAGTGGAAAAAAGCTTCGGCAAGGACAAAGGTTTTAAACACGGCTATTTGCGTCTGATTCTATGGGGACTGGAACGGTTTTTGAATCCGAACGCTGCGGGCAAGATGACGGCAAACGTACTGAAACTCGGAGCCGATGAAGACGAGGTCAAGTTGATTGCGGCCGTAGGGAAAGCTTTTGAGTCTGTCGGACAGTGTGACAAGCAGGACGAAAAATTTGCCACTTGGCGGTATACCGAAAACGGCGTGCGTTGGAAGCTTTTTTTCACCGACTGGCTGCTGTGGGTGGATTCAAAGCAAAAGGGGACGAGCTTTTCTTATTTGGCCCAAATGCTCGATCATCCTCAACACGTCGAGCTTATCCGGGATCTGAATGTAGAAAAGTCGTCAGACGATCCGCTGGAGAACTTCCGCAAACAGTTCGCGGACAGAGCCGAGACAATGCGGATTGTGTCACGTTCGCAAATCGAGCATTGGATTGCGCAGGAAACTCCGAGCATCCAAGACAGAACGGTACTTCATCGTTTTGCCAATCTGGCACTGATCAATGCCTCGGAAAACCTGGAAAACAGCAACAAGACGACGGATCAGAAAGCGACACAACTTTACGACAATCCGTCAGCAAAGCTGCTTTGGCTGGCTTCGTATGCACGAGCGACAGCGAATCAGCAGGCGCTGCTTGCCAAGCGCTTGTGTACGGTGGAAACGGACCGTTTTTGGGCTGACTACATCGCATCGTTTGCCAAGCACGATTGGCTGGGCTCGTAGTCAGAGTGGCTACGTACAAGAACAGAAATGCACGGTCTCCGATTAGTCGAGAGGGCAGAATTAAAGCCGTAAGCCCTTCAACTGAATGTTGCTTTATGACGGAAAGGTTAGATCTGTCAAATGGCGCTGAAATTTGTTTGAAGTGTCTTGGCAGTTTCTGTTGTGTCCAAGAGCAGACTGCTGACAGGTAATGCACGAGCGGAGCAAATCGCGTATCTGTTGCGAGAAGAGCAATGTTGCTAAGTCAGGTAAATTACAATCGAGCTACCCGAAGTCTGCCTCGAACAAAGAAGATTCTCGGTCAGTACAGTGACCTTCCGATGCGAAAAGTACCTGAAACACTTGAATCTGCCCAACCTCAACGGACAGGCATCCCGATGATCCGCCCTGGTACAGGCGTAGGCAGATGATTGTCCCGGTCCTGTTTTTCATGAAGATAGGCTTCAAGAACATCGACTTCCAGTGGGCCGGTTTCCAGAATCCTGGCATGTTTCCCGAGCATCGAAAAATGGTCGCCTCCGCCGAGAAGATAGGAGATCGTGACGATGCAATAGACGTTCTCGGGAAGAATCGACTCCCAGGTTCCTTTTTCCGTGAGTATTTCAGCGGATTCAATGCGTTGACCTATGGGGGCAGCAGGATTCAGTCGATAGCGAAGCCCCGCGGTCTGCAGGACTCTCGGGCCGATCACATCGGGTTCCGAGATGCCGTGTTCGAGAGCCTCCCGAAGCACCGCGCCCGAGACGTCGGCCAATTGAATACGGTTCCCGAACGGGTGAATGTCGAGAAGATCGGCGTAGGTGACGGGACCGACCGGCATAGCGGCCCGTATGGCACCGCCGTTCAAAATTGCCGCTACCGCACCTCGTGAGCGACCCCAAGCGAGAAACGCGTCGGCGGTTGCCATGCCCGAGAGGCAGTCGCCGTCTCGACAGGGATCAAGCCCGTCGGGAAGCGTTGACGTGTTGACGCCCACGAAACGCTCCTGATCGGCGCGAATGGCCTCAAGCGACCGAACAACGAATTCGTGCATCGGTTCGTCGCGACGAAGGCTCGGTACGAGTTCTTCGAGGTCGCCCTTAAACTGCACGATGCGACCCGCATCGTCAAAAGAAACAGAGAGCCTTCCGAGATAGCGCGTCGAGCGACCCGCTTGCACCACGAGCGTCTGTGAACCGTCGTCATGCCGAATTACGGTCGGGTAGGGGCCTTCGCAATGCGGGTGATTTCCGAGAACGCTGTGGGGGTGGCCTCCGACGATCACGTCGATGGCAGGCACGGCGCGGGCAAGCGCCTGATCGGACTCGTAGCCCACATGCGTCACTGCGATGCTATGTGGCCCTCTCCTACTCTCCAGTTCCGCTGC
>OGEA01001139.1_pt1 | contig 13189 bp, 10 predicted proteins | sample 1570531 | NCBI WGS metagenome assembly OGEA01 (sample SAMEA2581973, study PRJEB24529) | metagenome | biome: Human gut stool | place: China | collected 2011 | reverse complement strand
AAGGTCGCTAAACGAATCGGTTACGGTTACCTTGATTCGCTATCTTTCTATTCCTTCTGTCCGTTCACCATTCCATAAAAAATCTTGATGAGGGATTATTAATTAATTCGGAAAATGATAATAAAGCGGTTTCGGTTGAATGGGACGGAAAGAACATAGTATTGTAAAATTAAATATGATTTTGACTTTTGACAATAAAACCTAAAAAGGTATATCGGATATGCATTGTATGAGTGACGATTATTTGGTGCAGGAACTTATTGATGAACAAAAATCAAATAAAATAAATCAATAAGTAATTGTAAAATGTATAAATATGTGTTATAATCGATAGCACAATAATGAGTTTAAAGCAAAATTAATATATTTGATAAAGTTAATATGTGTTTTACGGAAAGGAAGATTCTTGTGAAATATCATAAGCTGTTGGAAAATGCCAAGAAGCCGAAGGGCTTTTGGGGCAAAAAAATGATTAGTTCCATGAATGAAGGACATTACGAGCTTACCGGTTGGGCGCTTGATCATATAAATTTTGAAAGACATTATCGTGTGCTTGATGTTGGCTGCGGCGGCGGTCTTACCGTGTCGAGAATAGCAGAGAGAATCGGTAACGGCAAGGTTTACGGAATAGATTATTCTGCGCTTTGTATCAAACATTCAAAGGCACAGAACAGAAAAAACATTCTCTGTAATAAGGTTAAAATCGTACTTGCCTCGGTTTCGTCTTTGCCGTTTGAGGATTGCAGTTTTGATGTTGTAACTGCGGTAGAAACCTATTACTTCTGGCCGGACAAACTTAATGATTTAAAAGAAATTTATAGAGTGTTAAAGCAAAACGGCAGGATTATGCTTGTATTTGAAATGCTGAAAACTCCCGAAGAGCCTGATAAATGGAAGGCTGTAGAGGACAAGGTAGGCATAAAAACAGTGACAGAGGAGGAGATACGGGAAATGCTTGCAAAGGCAGGCTTTGAAGACATTGAAACCCATAAAAAGGACGGCACTACATGGCTTTGTGCCATCGGTGTCAAAAAATAAATAAAAGCAGGTGAATATATGAAGGCTTTAATTACAGGAGCAAGTTCGGGGATTGGTAAGGAAATTGCGAGAATCTTGGCTGCAATGGGGTATGATTTGATAGTTGCGTCAAGAAACTATGATAAGCTGACAGAGCTTAAGGCTGAACTTAAAAATGTAAATGTCAGAGTAATCACCATTGATTTGTCACGGGAACAAGACGCTATTGATTTGTATGAGCATTTAAAAGACGAGGATATAGATTTTCTCGTCAATAATGCAGGCTTTGGCGCATATGGCAGATTTTTGGATGTACCGCTGAAAAAAGAGCTTGATTTAATTCACACAAATATAAGTGCAGTGCATATTCTGACAAAATGCTTTTTGCAGGATATGGTTAAGAAAAATAAAGGCTACATTCTTAATGTAGGCTCGTCAGCGGGCTTTTTGGCGGGTCCGACTTTTTCAAGTTATTATGCATCAAAAAATTATGTTGTAAGGCTTACAGAGGCTGTTCACGAAGAACTGAGGCGACAGGGTAGTAATGTTAAAATTTCCGTGCTTTGTCCCGGCCCTGTGAATACTAATTTTAATAATGTTGCGGATGTAAAGTTTTGCCTTAACGGACTTTCGCCGGATTTTGTTGCTAAGTATGCGATTGAGAAAACTATGAAAGGCAAAATGGTTATTATTCCCGGCTTTACAATGAAAGTAGCAAAAGTTGCTCAACGGTTTGTGAGTGAAAATATGCTTACACGCATTTCCTACAATGTGCAGAGCAAAAAAGAGGGACAAAGGTCAGATACCGAACAAAAAAATTTTAATAAAGCAGAACACGCTTAAAAAGGAGCGGAGAAAATATGAAAAGATTTGTATTATTAATGTTTACGGTTCTTTTCATAATTTTCTCCGCTGTTTCTGTTTTTGCCGCCGATACAAACGGCATAGCTTTTAAAACAGAAGATATAAATTGTGATAAAGGCAGAATTTTTAAGGTTGATGTAAAAGCAAAATCGTCCGAAAAAATCTCTGCCGTATTATTAAAATTTACTTATGACAGAAATATAATAGAATACCGTTCAATCAGCACCGATTCGGACAGTCTGGCTTATGCTTATGATAACGGAAGTACATTAAATGTATCTTACCTTTGCAAAGACGGCAAAAATATTGATAATGACACGGTAATACTTACTTTAGAATTTAAGGCAACAGCCGAAGGTCAGAGTAATTTGCAATATACAGCCTATGACTGTGTTAATTCTTCGGCAGAAAGCGTTGAAATTTCGCAATGTTCAAGCGGTAAGGTAAGTGTTACAAAACAAGGCAGTGAAAAATCAAATGATAATGAAAAATCCGATACAACGGAATATAAATCCGAAAGCAATGAAAGTACAGGAAATTCAGAAAAAAGCAGTATTGACGAACTCGGTTCATTAAACGGCAAATTTTCAGACAACACTGTATTTATGCTTATAGTAGGAGTTATTTGCGGACTTGCTGTCGGTGTTTTGTGTTTTGTGCTGTATTTATCTGTGATAAAGCGGAAAAATAAGGCAAAAGAGGAAAAAGACAGGCATTAACTTGACATAACACCGATTATGCTATAAAATTTAATTTGAACTTAATATTTGTTATGGTTTATTCAATTAATTAATAGGGAAGACGGTGCAAGTCCGTCACAACCGCCATTACTGTAAACAGTTATAGCCTTGGCTCATGCCATTGGGAAACCGAGAAGGCGCCTTGGCTGCTTTAATGCAGACTGTAAGTCAGGAGACCTGCCATAACATAGTTTGAAAAACTTTCTTGGGCAGTGGGAGAATAGTTATTGGGTAAATTATTACCCTTTATATAGCTATGCCTCTTTTAAGGGGCTATTTTTTATTTAAGGAGAATGTTTATGAAAACAACAGCAAAATTTATTTCTGCTTCACTTGCTACTTTGCTTGTTTCTGCATCTGCAGTTACGGCATTTGCGGCAGAAACAAAAGACATTACAGTTTCACTCCGTATTGAGGGTGTGGATTCTTGTGTGCTTTATGACAATTATGAAATTCCACAGGGTAGTACGGCAGCTGACTTAATTCAGTATGCAGACAAGCTTTCTGATGATGTTACGGTAACAGGCGCCGAAAATAATTACATAACAGATGTAAACGGCGAAACAGCAGGCAAATTCGGCGGCTGGGACGGCTGGCAGTATATTGTAAATTCAGTTTCACCAAATGTTGGCGTAGGTGATTACACACTTAGCGACAATGATACAGTTGTTCTTTATTACGGTGATTTTCCTTGTCTTCTTCCGCAGATTGACACTTCGGCATTAAACAGTGACGGAAAAATCAGTTTTAATGCAGAGTCAACTACATATGACAACGACTGGAATCCGACCGTAAGCACAGTGGCTATTGCAGATATGACAGTTACTTTTGACGGTCATACTTATACAACAGATGAAAACGGTACAATTTCACTTAGCAAGGCTGATTTTACATCAGGTGAGCACAGTGTTCAGGTTGAAAAGAAAAATTCAAACGGTGCTCCTGCCGTACTTCGTTATGCTGACGACTTTACAGTTAATATTGCAAAAGAAAACACAATTAATGTAAATCTCAGAATTGAAGGTCCGGAGGCTTGCTACCTTAACGACACATTTGAAATTGCAAAGGACAGCAATGTAGGTCAGCTTATCTCATATGCAGACGAAGTTTCTGATGATATCGAAGTAGTAGGTGCAGATGCAGGCTATATTTCAGAGGTAAACGGCATTGCAGCAGGTTCATTCGGCGGCTGGGACGGCTGGTATTATGCTGTAAACAGCGTAGTTCCTAATGTAGGAGTAAACGATTATACACTTAATAATAATGATACAGTAGTTCTTTATTACGGTGAGTATCCATGCTACCTCCCGATTGCAGATACTTCATTGCTTACAAGCGAGGGTAAAATTACATTTACTGCAAAGGCTACATTCGGTGACGCTGTTCTTCCGATTGATAATATGACAGTATATTTTGACGGAAAAGAATACAAAACAGATTATAACGGTGTAGTTGTAATTGATGAGGATCAGCTTACATTCGGCAACCACAGCTTACAGGTTGAAAAGTACGGTTACAGCGGTGCTCCTGCAGTTCTTCGTTACGCAGATGACTACACAGTATTTGTAGATACAAAGATTGTCAATGATGTAAACCTTGACGGTAATGTAGACATTAACGATGTTACAGCTATTCAGACATACCTTAGCAATTATAAAAATATTAGCGAAGAACAAGTAAGAATTGCTGATGTAAACAAAGACGGAAAAGTTGATGTAAATGATGTTACAGCACTTCAGACAATTCTTTCGGGTGAAACAGAATAATTCTAATAAGGAATGATAATTATGCTGAAAAAACTGACAGCTTTACTTATATGCGCAGTAATGTTATCTTTATCGGTAACGGTAAATGCGGCTGAAAACTACACAAAAGAAGATATTTCAAAAACTATAGACGGAATTATCTCGTATAAATCGGCAATTTTAAAGGCTGACGATACAGCTTCGTTTGTACAAAAACTTTCTGAAACCACGGATAATTCGGAAACACAGTGGTATATTATTTCTTTGTCAAAATACGGTACAGATGTAACTGCCGTACAAAGTTCTATGATAAAATCTGCCGAAAAGTTATATAAATCAAAAAGCAAAGCTACAGATTTTCAGCGTACCTCACTTGCACTTTATGCCTGCGGACTTAATCCTGAAAATATCAACGGCAAAAATTTGCTCAGTGACGGAGTTTATAACAGTGAAAATGTGAACAAGCAAGGCATAAATGCATATGTTTATGCCTTGCTGTCACTCGACTGTGCAAATGCAAAAGTTCCGAGTGAAGCAAAATATGACAGAGAATATTTTATTAAAAAAATTATAGGCTTACAGCTTTCGGACGGTGGTTTTACACTTATGGGAAAGTCTGCCGATACCGATGTTACCGCAATGTGCTTACAGGCACTTGCTCCTTATAAATCTGACAGTACGGTAAAAGAATCTATTGACAGAGCACTTGATGTTTTATCTAAAAAACAAAATGAAAAAGGCGGATATTCTTCTTTCGGCACAGTAAATTCCGAGAGTGTTTCCCAAGTTATTTCTGCGCTTGTTGCACTCGATATAGATGTGCAGTCGGATTCAAGATTTATTAAAAACGGCAACACTCTTGTTGACAATCTCATGACTTTCAAAAATTCGGACGGCGGTTTTTCTCATATTGAAAACGGAAAATCGAATAATATTGCGTGTTATCAGGCATTAAACTCACTTGTTGATTTATATAAATATATGTCAAAGGGCAATACCGAGATTTTTGAATTTGACGATACAAAGAAAAATAATTCTAATAACGAAAATTCCCGACAGAACACTGAAAATTCAAACACAGACAGTTCTGAGGTTAATATAGACAGCAACAATAAAAATAATTCTGTAAATACAGGTGATATTACAGAAAAACATAATTCGCAAGTTGACGAAGGACAGCAGGAAACAACTGTAAATCCCGAATCCAATAATGCGGAAAATTATGATGATCAGGTAATGGCTTTGGCAGATGACAATTACGAGCCTTTTACGCTTGCATCTACTCCGGATTCCGTAGCGGCGGCAAATTCGGATGACGACAATAATTTTATTTTCTATGTTTCTCTTATCGGACTTGTGGCAGTAGCGGCTGTGCTTTTAATTATAAGATTAACAGTGCTGAAAAAAGACGGTGAGCCGTTCAGATTATTCGGCAAAAGAAAAGGTGACAAATAATGAAATTAAAACTTTTATTACTTGTATTGATAATTACTGCCGTGCTATGCGGCTGTTCGGTTCAGACTCCCGATGACTACTATTCCTCTTCATCTCAAAAAGAGGGAATGGAGGTTACTTTTTCAATCAACTGCTCAACCATTTTAAATAATATGGATCAGCTTGAAAGCGGTCTTGAAAGCTATGTTCCGAGTGACGGCGTAATTCTCAAGCCTACAAAGATTACTCTTGACGAAAATGCTACCGCATATGATGCGCTTAGTGAAGCCTGCCGTCAGAATAAAATTCAATATGAATACGAGGGAACGGACGCAGATATTTATATCGAGGGTATTGCAAACCTTTATGAATTTTCTTGCGGTCAGCTTTCGGGTTGGGAATACTGCGTAAATGATGTTTTTCCGTCGGTAGGCTGCAATTCTTATGATTTACATGACGGAGATACAATTAAATTCTTATATACCTGCGATTTGGGCGCAGATATCGGAAACGAATTTACAGGAGAAGAATAATGCTAAGATTTAATTCCTTTAATCCGCTGGCACAGCTTATATATTTTGTATCTGTGCTGTTGGTATCAATGTTTACATGGAATTATATAATTTTACTGCTGTCGCTTTTCGGAGCGGCGGCTTATTCTGTATTACAAAAGGGTTTTAAATTATTTTTAAAATCCTTTTTTGGTTATGTGCTGATTTTTTTACTTGTAACAATAACCAATCCGCTTTTCTCACACAAGGGAGTAACACCGCTTATATTTATAAATGATATTCCTATTACGCTTGAGGCTATAGTTTACGGTGCGGTGCTCGGACTGATGCTTTTGAGCGTAATACTTTGGTTTTCGGTATTCAACAGCGTGTTTGATTCCGAAAAACTTATATATATTTTCGGAAGATTTTTACCAAGACTTGCATTATTGTTTTCGATGGTACTTCATTTTGTGCCTAAATTTATTCTTGTGTTTAAGCGCACATTGGCGGCTCAATCCGATTTTTGCGGTAAAAATAAATTTAAACAATACATAGGTGCATTTTCTGCTTCGGTTTCCGTAATGCTTGAGGGTTCGGTTCAAACTGCCGATTCAATGAGCGCAAGAGGATACGGAGTTAAAAAACGCAGTTTTTACTGCCGCTTTCCTTTTACAAAAGCAGATACGGTTTTTACCGTACTTTCTCTGGGAATGTTGACTACAGTGCTGTTTGCTTTAGCGACAGGTCAACTTGATTTTCTTATATATCCGCATATTGAGATGTGTGATATTACAATATTATCCGTAATCGGAATGTCGGCTTTCGGTGTACTGTCATTTATGCCGTTTATCATTGAGTTAAAGGAGGAGCTTGTATGGAAATTTTCTCTGTCAAAAATTTAAGTTTTACTTATCCGCAGATGCAGGAAAAGGCTTTGGATAATGTGAATTTCACTGTGAAAAGGGGAGAGTTTTGTGTTATCTGCGGTCAGTCCGGTTGCGGAAAAACAACACTGCTAAGACTTTTAAAGCCGCAGGCAGCTCCTCACGGCACAAAAAAGGGAGAAATATTTTTCTGTTCCGAAAATATTGAAAAATGCAGTGAAGAAGATACGGCTTTTAAAATAGGCTATGTTTCGCAAAATCCCGAAAATCAAACAGTAACCGATACCGTACTCCATGAACTTGCCTTTACGCTTGAGAATATGGGAATGTCGAGTGAAGAAATAAATATTAAAATAAGTGAAACGGCTACTTACTTTGGACTTTCAAAAATAATAGAACAAAAGACAAACTCACTTTCGGGCGGTCAGATGCAAATTCTTAATCTTGCGGCGGCATCTGTTGCTGAGCCTGATGTATTAATTCTTGACGAACCCGCAAGTCAGCTTGACCCTGTATCGGCAGAAAACTTTTTTACAATTCTTGACAAACTTAATAAAGACTTGGGTATCACTGTAATTATTACCGAACACAGACTTGAAAAACTGTTTCCCGTTGCGGATAGAATTATTGTTATGGAGCAAGGAAAAATAATTACCGATACAGCACCTAAAGATACTTGCAACGCTCTTAGCAAAATTTCAAAAAATCATCCTATGATGCTCGCTTTGCCCGTGCCTGCACGGCTTTATTCCGTAACGGATTGTAAATCTCAATGTCCCGTTACGGTCAAAGAAGGCAGAGAACTTTTTGCAAAATATAGCAAAAATAATTCTTTTACAGAACATACATTGCAGAATAATAATTCCGACGATGAAATATTATCGGTTAAAAATGTATATTTCAGATATGATAAAAAGTCTGATGATGTGCTCCTCGGTCTTAATTTATCGGTAAACAGAGGAGAGATTTTTTCGGTTGTCGGTGCAAACGGCAGCGGAAAATCAACTTTGCTTTCCGTAATAGGAGCAAGGCTTAAGCCGTACAGAGGCAAGGTAAAACTAAATGAAAAAACAGCTACTATGCCTCAAAATCCACAATTGTTATTTGTTAAAGACAGCTTGCTTGAAGACTTTAAAAGCGTGAGCGGGGATTTGGAAAAAATAAATAAATTGTCAGAAAAGTTTAATGTACACCGTCTTTTAAATCACCATCCGTATGACCTTAGCGGAGGTGAAATTCAGCGTGCAGGTTTTGTAAAACTTTTACTTCTCGAACCGAAAATATTATTGCTTGACGAACCGACAAAGGGTTGTGACAGTTTTTCAAAAGCAGAACTTGCAAAAACTTTAAAAGAACTTTCCGATAACCAAATTACAATATTACTTGTTACACATGACCTTGATTTTTCGGCTGAAGTTTCCACCGTATGCGCAATGCTTTTCAACGGTACTCTTTCAAAAAGACTTGAACCGCACGAATTTTATTGCGGAAAACGATTTTATACGACTTCTGCAAATAAAATTTCACGAGGTATAAAAGACGGCATTATAACAACGGAAGAGTTGATTTCCGCTGTTAAGGAGGAGTAAAATGACTGCTAAAAAGATAATAAAATACTTATGTGTTTTTGTGGTTGCACCGCTTATTGTACTTTGCGGAGTGTTTTTCTTCGGCGACCGCAAATATGCCTTTATATCGCTTGCTTTGTCGGTGGTTGCCTGTATTCCGTTTTTTATTTCTTTTGAAAAAGGTAAAAACGATGCACGCAGAATTGTTATAATAGCTGTTATGACGGCATTGTCGGTAGCGGGCAGGTTTGTATTTGCTCCCATTCCGTTTTTTAAGCCCGTTACTGCAATTTTAATTATTACCGCTATTTATCTTGGCAGTGAAGCAGGTTTTATTACAGGATCTTTTTCTGCTGTGGTTTCAAATTTCTATTTTGGACAAGGACCGTGGACTCCGTTTCAAATGCTTGCGTGGGGACTTATCGGATTTTTGGCGGGCTTGCTTGCTAAAAAACTTGTTGAGAGTAAGGTGTTGCTTATTATCTACGGCGCTCTATCGGGCATAGCATTTTCTTTTATAATGGATGTATGGACAACTCTCTGGGCTGACGGTACATTTAATATAGCAAGATTTGTGGCAAGCATTACAACCGCAGCACCGTTTACCGTTGTTTATATGGTTTCAAATGTAATATTCCTGTTGCTGCTTACAAAACCAATCGGAAGTAAATTGCAGCGATTAAAAACTAAATACGGAATTTTTTAGGACAAGGGGAAGTTTAGCTTTCCCTTTTTATTTTGCCGTGTATTATTTGCCTGTCTTCTGCATATAATCATTTGCATGGAGGTAATATATGGCAATGTTAAAAAAACACAAAAAAACGTTGTTGTCAGCATTGCAGAGAGTTTTCTGCTTTATATTGGCAGCAACAATTTTGGGTGCGGTGGGTGTTCCCTCGGCCGTACTTGCACTTGACGGTGCAAATCCGACAGTAGAAATTGTCGGATTTATGAGGGGCGACAGTAAAGACCTTCGTTCAAGTGAGCTTTTAATGGCAAAAGTAAGCAATTACGACGGTAATCCTCAAGAGCTGACTTACGAATGGAAAAATAAGCTTGGCACTTATCTGTATGTATTTGACAAGCACGATATGGCTGTGGTGCGTGGCACAAAAAGTGAAATTGAAATTTACAATTCGAATAAAGGCTTGTTCGCATCTGATAATATGAGCGGCAGATCTTATAACCGCAGCTATTCGCACAAAGGCTTTGCTTATGCGGCAGTTTACGGTGCATCTGTTAACTCTGAAAAATTAAAAGGCGGCATTTCCGTAACGGTAAAGGATTCTGACGGAAATATCATTGCGACAGCGTCGTATGATGACGATTTCAAAAATTATGACCTGTCAAAAGATATGGCAAACGCAGTGTTTGGCGTGTTTGAGGGAGAGAGCGTTGATATTCTTAATCTCTTAGGTCAAAGCTCGGTTGTTCATGTTGTATGTCCTGCCTGTTATGTAAGTCAGGGAACAATAATTTCCGGCAGCGATTGCATAAGTTTAAGCAAGTCAGAAAGCGGTTACTCAATAACCGGTTTAAAAGCCGGTGAAGGTGTAATTAAAATTAATCTTCAAAAGAAGAACTGCAAATTCCATAAAAACTCGGAAAACAGTTCGACTACAACCGTAATAGTATTTAAAAAACCTAACACTTCCACAACTGCAACAACACTCACTCTTACAAATCTTGATGACAGATGCGAATATTATCTTGAGGGTGTTAAGGGTGAAATAATTGACGGCAAAATAACTTTTAGCGGTCTTACTCCCTCTACTGAATATACCATAGAGGTACGGGGCAGTTATATTGACGAGAACGGTACAACTAAAACTGCATACGCCTATGTAAAAGACACAACAAAGGACTGCTATACATCAAGTGTGGTTTTCAAACTTGATGATACTGTAGCGGATACCGAAAGCATATTCGGTAAACCGTACGAGGTTGCCGTAAAGTCTGACAGGGATTACATTGTCTTGCAGAGCGGTGATAACGGTTATACTGCAGAACTTGCTAAAGGCAATTATAAAGTATTTTTAAAAGACGGTAATGATTATAAACAGATTGATAATGCGGTTCTTACCGTTGACAGTGATGATAACAGCATAGAGATAAAATATTACTCTGTAGTTTATAATCTTGATGGTGGTACACTCAACGGCGATACAAAATTTGTTTACCGTGAGGGTGAATTCGTAAAAACAATTGATGATAAACCAACTAAGTATGAGTATGTATTTGACGGCTGGAAGTGCGGTGAAAGCACTTATAGCAACAGCCAACAAATTACAGATTCAATTGACAGAAAATATGAATTGACGGCAATATGGGAAGTAGATAAGATAGGCAACGGAGAAAAGCCTGACGGAATACCGGATAAATATCAAAAGAAAATTACCTTTAAAGTAGTAAACGGTACTTGGGAAGATAAGAGTGCAAATGATATTTCTTACTATGTAACTTTGCTTGACAAAGAGGGTAAGTGGAATGTCAACGGTACTGCCAAAATCAATATTCCAACAGGTATGACAGCAAATTACGGTTATGAAAACGGCAAGTGGGATGTTAAACCGACTAAAATTGTATCAGGAATTGAAGATGTTGTTTATGTTTATTTGTTTGACAAAATAGCAGAAACAGAGCCACAACCGCAACCGACAACTGTACAGCCGACTCCTACAGTTAAAACCGTTGTTCAGGAAAAAACGGTTTATAAAACACAGTATGTTGAGCCTATTACCTTAAAAACAGGTGATAATCTCACTTTCTTAGGTGTGCTTGTCGGTTTATGTGCAGCAGGTTTTGCAGGAACAATAATTTTCGGTAAAAAACGAAGTAAGTAATATTAAAAAGGCGATTGCAGATTAATTTAGCAATCGCCTTTTTTCAAATACAGAATAATAATAAATATTTCAAAGGTTATAATAAATTAAATGAGGTGAATTTATGGCTGAGGTAATTAAAATAGTTTTGACAGGCGGTCCATGTGGCGGTAAAACAACTGCTTTTAATTTTTTGAAAGATGAACTTGAAAAGTTAAATATAAAAGTTTTTATATTAGAAGAAATTGCAAGTAATTTATTGAGCAACGGCATTACTCCGCAAAAACTTGGTGTATATGAGTTTCATAAACAACTTTTTGAAACTCAATTAAAAGAAGAAAATTCTCTCGAAGAGAAAGCTAAGGCATACAATGGGGAAAAGGCTGTAATTTTATTTGACAGAGGATTGCTTGACAGCAAAGCATATGTTACCGATGCCGAATTTAAAAAATATATTTCAATAAGTAATAAAAATGAAGATGTATTAAGAAATTCGTATGATGCTGTATTTCATTTAAAAAGTGTTGCTTGTACAGATGAAAACACTTACATTAAGAACTGCAATTCTGTCAGAAAAGAAGATGTAAAGCTCGCCAAGGAACTTGACGAAAAATTACTTTCTATATGGACAGGCACATCACATTTGCGAGTTATACCAAATAACAGTGATTTTAATAAAAGGCTCGATAATTTGCTTAAAGAAGTATTAGGGTTCATCGGTGTTCCGGAACCTCTTGAAATTGAGCGTAAGTTTTTGATAGAATACCCTGATATTGATTATCTTAATAATATGACTGCTTGCAGAAAGGTTGCGATTACTCAGGCATATTTAAACACTCCCGAGGAAGGAATGTTCAGAATACGGAAGCGTGGTTACGGCAAAGACGCAGTATATATTAAAACGGTAAAAATCAAGATTAATGATTTGAAAAGGATAGAAAAAGAATCTTATTTGACACAAGCCGAATACAATAATTATCTTTCAAGAAAAGAATGCATAACGGGTATTATTTCAAAGGACAGATATTGCATAGTGTATGATGATGAATATTTTGAACTTGATGTATATCCGTTTTGGAATGACAGAGCAACGCTTGAGATAGAATTGCTGTCAGAAGATCAGCCTTACAAACTTCCTCCTTTTATTAAACTTATAAGAGAAGTAAGTCACGAACCCGAATACAGAAACATTGCACTTGCGCAAAGAATGGTTCATAATAAAGGGACTGATTAAGATAACTTAATTGATAACAACATTTCGATATTAATACCAAGTGATATTGACATTATTATCTGCAATGTGTTAAATGCCTATATCATTAACTTTATCATCAAATTAAAACAGGAAAATAATTATAAAAAAATTAAAAAAAGTGTTGACAAATGGAGTTTGCTGATGTATAATAATGAAGCTGACTTAAGGGAAAAACAAATTTTTAAGTTAAGTATGCGGCAATAGCTCAGCTGGATAGAGCAACTGCCTTCTAAGCAGTAGGTCAGGGGTTCGAGTCCCTTTTGCCGCGCCACATGGTGGGATTAGCGTAGTTGGTTAACGCGCCAGTTTGTGGCACTGGAGACCGACGGTTCGAATCCGTCATTCCACCCCATTTGACTCATTAGC
>OGEA01001136.1_pt1 | contig 13205 bp, 6 predicted proteins | sample 1570531 | NCBI WGS metagenome assembly OGEA01 (sample SAMEA2581973, study PRJEB24529) | metagenome | biome: Human gut stool | place: China | collected 2011 | reverse complement strand
TGCTGAACTTCCAAAGAAGCTCCCTTTACCTGTATACCGGAAAACAGTATCAGCAATATACCTAACAGACAGGTACACGTTTTGAAATGAATATTTCTCATAAATAGATGATTTTTATATTAGATGATAAAGTTAACGAAGCCCTCTTGCCTGCAATGCGGGAATCAACAAGTCCGGTAAATCGGTCTGTATCATACATACCATCGGATAGATTTGCAAGAGTTCATCCAGATAGCCCTCGTTCAGTGTCCATTCTGATACGTTACTGCCACTTGCCGGAAGCATATTTACCGTAGCAAGCATTCCGTCATTGATTGAACTTCCCAAAGGAGTGCTTTTCCCATTCGTCAGATAACTATATTGCACGAAGTAATTGCCCGGTAGCCCCATCATCGGTTTATGACTTCCTGTCCATGTATATACATGCGCTTTAGGAGTAATGCCCAATACTTCTTCCGCTTTCTGCGCACTGTTACAATAGAAGAATACTGATTCCATCATATCTAGTTTCATCACGATATCCACCACCTGCTGCGAAGTAGCCGTGCGCGGAGAGTAGTCGAGATTGTAATAGATTCTACCTCGGCCTGCTTTCAGAAACTCTTCCAGAGTAGGCATTTTTTCATCAGTCACCCGGCCATTCCGGTCTTTCAAGTTGTAGCTTTGCAATTCCGCATAGGTCATTTTCGTGATGTCACCCGTGCCATTCGTTGTAGCATTGATCGTCTGGTCATGACAAACCACTACCACTCCGTCACTTGTCACATGAGTATCACACTCGATCACTTCAGCACCCGAATCAATGGCATCCTCTACGGAAGAGACTGAATTTTCGGGAACAGTTCTGTCCGAGGTATGCGCCCGGTGTGTCATGACCCATACTTTCTTATGATCCGGATCTCTGAATTGCTTCATCGCCTCCGTCAATGCTAGCAGATTATAGATACGGATTCTCTTCTGCACCTCATACTGACCTGCCGTAACATGCAGCGTATAGTCGCCACTCTGGGTATAGGCATACGTAATAGGATTGGCAGCTTTTCCTTCCTTGACCGTTCCATCACCAAAATCGACAGTAATATCGGTATTTCCATCAATGTTGTTAAACTTGACTTCTACCACTTCTTTCAGCAGTGCACGAGTACTTACTTGCAGGTAAGGATTCTTTTTCACAGGATCGTCGTCAGAGCAAGCGTTGCAAACTATTCCCAGTAGAATAGCCCAACAGCATAACCAGCTTATAGGCTGGCGTTTTGTTCTTCTTCCTTTTTCCGGAACAAAAAAATGCAGTAATTCATTTTTCATTTGTATTTCTATAAAGGTTAATAAAAAAAGGAACTCCCGAAGGCGGAACCTATTCGTTCCGTTCGGTTATGACAAAAATAGAGGGAAATGCCCCGATAAAAAATAGCAAAGGGAATATAAGTGGAAATCTACAATTTCCACAAACAAGTAACTACCTGAAAATTAAAATATTGACTTCTATTAAGCTCGTATCAAAAGGTAGATTACACACAGATTATATTAACGGATTTTTGCCACCAAATCTTCAAAATCATCTCGTGAAACACGCGCTTTGGTCTTCACTCTCGAACGGTAATTATAGATCGTATTCACCGAGTAATGCAGAAGTTCCGCAATCTGCGAACTGTCTTTTATCCCCAAGCGTATCAAAGCAAAGATGCGCAGTTCGGTATTCAACAACTCATCCGGCTTCAAGACAATCTGTTCTTCCGGCAATAATAACTCATTGAGAGACTCCACGAAATTGGGGAATAGATGCAGGAAGGCGGAATCAAAGTTCGCATACAACTCTTGTACTTCAACTGTTACAATGTCATTGCTAAGATGAGTCATTTTCAACAATTCGGCCACCTGCCCGCGTTGCAGTTTCTTATTGACGAGCTTTCTGTATGCCTGCAAACGATCCACGTAAACAGAACATAGTTTGAAGAAACGTGCAATATAGGCTTCTTTAATGAGATTGGACTCTGAAAGTTCCAGATTGGTGGAACGAAGATGGCGGTTCACTTCTTCGAGTTCTTCATTTAACGAGAAGAGCCGTTCGTTTACCTCCTGCAATCCTTTTTTGGCGATGGAAAGGGCTTTCATCTGTCGGTAGATATAGATTAATGCAATCACCAATAACAACGCCAACAAGGCTACGCACGTAATATAGATCAGTAATTCCCGATTCTGTTGCTTGATAATATCCTGATAATTCCCGTTAATCATGGAAAGCGGAGTGATATTCATCCAGCTCCGCAACCGCGTTTTATAGAATTGTGATATTTCCCATGAGAAATTGATATAGTCATAGGCACGTTTCAAATCTCCTTTGCTATTCAGTTCCTGTGCCAATACCATCAAAGAAGATTGTTCCTTAATGGCGGAACGCACATCTGATATGGCTGAAAGAACCAGGTAATATAAATGTTCGTCTTTCTGTCCCATACTCTCAAAAAGGCGGAAGCGCTGATAGGCCACCAATGCATATTGGGGAGTGCCGAAAGATGCCTCCGCCATCCGGCGGTCATTAAATTCGAGGGCCTCATCATATTTTCCGGCCTCTCTTAGTTGTGTCTCACGCAACCACAGATAAGTATCCGAAGATGAGTCTAAAGCAAGCTGCATGGAGTCCCGATAAGCAAGGGTCAGCTTAACATGGCGGGAAGCAAACATCTTGTACCGTGGCTGTGCCGCTCCCGCTTCAGCATAAACGTGTTCATAACAGGTATAATAATATCCCAGGAGAGAAGGTGGAAGTGTCTGACGATCTATTGAATGAAGAATATCCGCCGCTTCCATATACATTCCGATGGAAGATAACAGGTAGGATAATTCCAACCGGCTTTTCAGTTCCCGCTCCCTGTCATTCAGCTTCTGTGCCAACAATATGTTTTCATTCAGATAGTGGAGTGCGGAATCGGAACTGTATGCTTTATATTCAAGATAAATCGAATTATTTAGGTTGTAACGTTCTACAGATACAGGTGCTGTCCTGTTAGCTTCTTTCTTCAGCTCACGAAGTCTGTCCTCTTTAATCTGCACATAAGTATCGGCGTTCCTGATCGTCAAATCAAGCACATTCAACAGCGAGTCCAGACGCTCGTCAGCAAGGACTGAATGACAAGAGAAGAAGAGCAAAAGATAGAATAGACAATTCTTTTTCATGAGGCGGATAGGCTTTAGTAAGTATAGGATAACAGAGATTAACCAGACAAATGTAGAGAAAATCTTCGTATTTCAGCTAAAAAAAGTACATAAATTAAGGGAAAGAAATAGCTCATAACTGTGTGGCTTAAGTTCACCACAGAATCGAATAAATCTTCTCGCTGGATATTTCTTTTCAATCTTTTTGTCTTCTCTTTCACCTTTTCTCTGTCTCTCCAATGAATAAGGGAGTTGCGGGCGAAGGGTGGCAACTTCAATACCTCTTCACCCGTAAGCGATTAGTTTCTCGGTGTGAAACTTTTAATTTCAAATAGGGTTGAAACTAATTACAAAATAGCTTTACTTATTATGCTCAATTGTGGAATCGTTTTAAATTCATTCATTTCTGCACAAGTTTACTTCATTTCAAGTTATAAGTCTCACCTTTTACAGTAGAAAAGGAGATTAAACCGTTATTAATAGAAGAAACCGTAACTTCTTCTCCCTTGCTATTTTCGACTTTCAGCCATCGGGCAGCAGGGCAATATATTCGACATTCCCCACCATGGCCGGAAGTAACGGCACATTGTGTAAGCCGACCGACATTCCATTCCATTGCAAAGGTAAAGTCTCCCTCCGCACGTAACCCCGTCACACTGCCATTCGCCCAAACAGCAGGTAAAGCAGGCAACAAATGGATAAATCCCTGATGACTCTGTAGCAGCATTTCGGCAATGCCTGCCGTAGCTCCGAAATTACCGTCAATTTGGAAAGGCGGATGCGAATCAAAAAGATTTTCATAAACTCCTCCCTGGTCGCTATCCATACTAATAACTGTAAGTGTAGAAAAGTCAAGAGCAGACTTCAGCAAACGATAAGCATGTTCGCCATCCTGCAAGCGTGCCCATGCAGCGATTTTCCAGGCACGGCTCCACCCCGTCCCCAAGTCTCCACGTGATTCTAACGTTCTTTTTGCCGCATCTGCATATGTTGCGTCTTTATGGTAAGATATCTGATTACCCGGATAGAGAGCTATCAATTGAGAGAGATGCCGGTGGGGATTTCCCAAGGTATCAAGTTTCTGACTATCTTCCCGCCATTCACGTATTTGTCCCCAGGCACCCAGCGTGACACCATTATCCAAACGTTTCAACTTCTCCGACAGCTTCCCTGAAAAATCTTCATCCATCGGAATGCCTGCCCCTCGCAGGACATGTACAGCCTGCATGGTTTCACTGAAAAGTTGCCAAACCAATTGTTGTGCATATGCCACACCATCTTCCCAAGGTCCATGTTCAGGCGACCATTCTGCCGGGGCAATCAGTACGCCGTCAGCCGTTAATTGAAGCCTGTCAAACCAATATTCACAGGTATTGCGCATGACCGGATAGGCCACAGAACGCAGATAGTTGATATCCTGTGTATATGCATAATGCTTCCACAGATGCATACAGTACCACGCATTCGCAGGACGGTTGATATTCCAATCCATATAGCCGAATATATTGCTTTGTGTGTCTACAGTCCATCCTCTGAGTCCTTCACTTCGTGCCAATTGTTGCCAGCTACCACCCGGGCGAAGAGCTTCAGTGGCAATATACCGGATGAAAGGTTCGTGACATTCGGAAAGATTACAGACCTCAGCAGGCCAATAATTCATTTGTATATTGATGTTGCTATGAATGTCACATTCCCAGGGCGGAGCATTATCCCCATTCCATATCCCTTGCAGATTATTCGGCAAATTCATTCCACGAGACGAAGCGATCATCAGGTATCGTCCATATTGAAAATACAACATATCCAAATAAAGATCTTCTTTATGCAGGCGTACCAGTTCATTTGTGGGAACAGAGGGTATTTCAGTCTTCAAATCAAACCGGACGCGGTTGAAAAGAGATTGATAATCATTCAGGTGAGTGGATTTCAATTGCTCATAACCTTTGGCAGATGCCCGTACGAGCCGGTCTGTCAGGCGCTTATGCAGTTGCCCGGAAGTTTCTCCTACATAGGTAGCAGAAGATAAATCATAATTGGTCGCCGCCGTCAATAGAATAAGGACGGAATTGGCGGCATTCACACATAGTTTATTACTATCCGCTACCAATGTGCCACCTTCATTAATGACCTTCAATTGAGCTTCATAAGATAATAAATCCAGTTTTCTACGGAACAGGATACCATCTTTGGTGACTTCCTGCCGGGTGCCCGGACGTCCGTCGGCAAGGCTGACGGAAAAATTAAGTTTCTTCCCGGCTTCCGGTGTACTAAGCCTGAGCACAATTACCTCATCGGGACGACTGGCAAAATACTCCCGTAAATAATGCGTTCCGGCCGACGTATAACTCACTTTCCCTATAGCCTCATCCAAAGAAAGTTCACGACGATATTCCCGGACATCTTCCTGCCCATCAAAATGAATCCATACATCACCAAATTTCTGATAAGCCCCACGACTGGTAGTGCTCCCTGTCCACAAGGTCTTTTCGTTAAAGAGTATCTGCTCGCACTCTACACCTCCAAAGAACAAAGCTCCCAATTCTCCATTACCAATAGGCAAGGCAGAGGTCATCCAGTTCGTTGCGGGACGGTCATACCATAGTCGCATGGGAACAGTTTCTGTCTTTTGTTCAACGCCCGCAACCGGTCCGGCAAAAAGCAGAAGCGCACAAACACTCTTGATAAGATTTCTATTCAGTAACATAAGCTATATAACGATTACTACAACAATTTTATTTTATTCGCACACAATTCCCCTTACCGTAACCTCGGCAATAACTGCCAGTGACTTCTTCACAAACCGGATACGTACAAAGCGTGCACGAACCCCGGCATCAGGAAAATCCACAGCAACATGCGACTCTTTTTTCCTATTAGCCTGTTTGTCTGACACGACTGTCCAATGTGCTTTATCTCCCGACACTTCAAGGACATAGCGATAAATACTTTCTTTCGGAAATTGAACCTGAATATTCTTCAACTCAAGCTCTTTCTCCGTATCCAATATCCAAAAAGGAACGGGATCATCTTCGGATGCTTGCCAATAGGTTTGCAAATTGCCGTCTGCCGCAAATCCCGCTACTTGATTTTTGTGATGGCTACTGGCGAAAGTAGGATTGTTCCGACCGAACTCCTGTACCGCTTTCTCCCTTTTCTCCCTTACAAAACGTACATAAGAACGCTCTCTCACCTCAGGAGTCAGCCCTTTCTTATAAGCCTCATTTCCCTGAAAAACAATCTCTATGCGTGCCGGCTTCAGTCCCGGAGAAGTGGCTTCGAGCACAGAGGTTCCCGCATAATAGGAACGAAAAGCAATAGCCGCTTTCCCGTCCATGATACGGATATCACTGTCCGGTTCAAAACGAATCATATTTCCCGTTGGAAATTCTCCCGGACCGGAAACGAGTCTCAGTTCTACCGCAGGGGAATTACTAACAGGTTTTCCCGCTGCATTCAGAACCGTAACCATTAATTGCACATCGTCCGTGCCGTCAGTAAGGATATCACCAGTGCGAGATGCTTCTAACCGCAGTTGCGCAGGAATACCTTCTCCCGCCCATTCCGGCGGTGCCACCCGGGTATATTCGTTCCGATACCAATACCAGGAGCGTTTGGGAATACGGAAATAGTCAACAATCCCCATCTTTCCCAATTGACTGCCGGCAATACTTCCATGGTCAAAGCCACACCATATCGCTTGTCCGCTACGCCACGGAATTCCTTTCCATCCATCGTTCATTTGCAGATCGCCCCATCCAGGACTATATTCGCCCGGACGTTCGGCAGTCACACTGCCATATTCGGACACCACATTCGGAATGCCCGGATTCTGAAAATCCGGCTGCGTTGCTCCATCCCCATTGTATCCTCCGATATCACCTATCTTATCTATTCTCTCATCCCCTAACGGACGTTGCGCTCCTCCAATGGCTGCGGGGCGTGACGGATCGAGCTGATGAGTCAAATCGACCATCTTTTTTAATAGCCGACGTACCCCTTTCATCGCCTCCGGAGCAGAAAAAAAGGCTTCGTTACACATGCTCCACGCCACGATAGAAGGATGATTACGATGAATACGTATCATCTCCTCCAACTGCTGCAAAGCACTTGCCTCGAATGCTTGTTCATCTTTCCTGTCTACCGGATAAGCACTTGAGTCCCAGTAACCATCTGGTCTGAAGCCTCCAATTCCCCAAAAAGGCGCTTCCGACCAAAATAACATACCTTCCTCGTCGCAGGCTTGCGAAAAAGCAGGTGCATGAGGATAATGCGAACCACGGATGAGATCAAAGCCAGCCTCTTTCATCAACAGGATATCCCGCCGCATGGCCGCTTCCGTCACGGCATCTCCCCAGCCTGCCTGATCCTGATGTACATTTACTCCTTTGAAAAACAAGTGCTCTCCGTTCAGGAAAAAACCTTTGTCGGCAGTCCACTCAAACCAACGAAATCCGAAAGGTGTTTCTACTCGGTCTATCAACATTTGCCCCTGATAGACTGAACTGACTACTTTATACAGATAAGGATGGCGAGGATGCCATAAGGTAGGATGATTGATCGCTTCAGTGGTTTGTTCGAGCTTCTTCATAGAATTAGCTTCTACTTTCTCCTCATTCTCCACAGAAACAAGCATTTGACCTTCGGCATCTTTTACTTCCGTCAGGAGTTTGAATACCATCGTTTTATTCGCCTTGTTACAGATATCCGTACAAACCCTGACTACCGAGGATTTGCCTTGATGCGCCGCCAAATCCGGTGTCGTCACAAATATACCGTACCAGTCAATATGTACAGGTGACTTTCTCACCAGCCGGACATTACGGTATATACCTCCGCTAAACACATGTTCACCCGCCCTGGGCGCTACATTGGCTTTCCAAATATTATTTACGCGTACGGCAATCACATTATTTCCCATGCGGACTGCTGAAGATATGTCAAAATAGAAACCTGTATAACCACCGGTATGTGTACCAGCCCTCTTCCCGTTCACAAAGACTTCCGCTTCCTGAAATACTCCGTCAAACTCCACGAAAAGCTGTTGTTTCAAATCTTTCGCAGTTAATTCAAAAGACTTCCTGTACCAGCCATAGCCTGTATAAAAGTCTTTCGACATAAAATAAGGAATACTAAAGGAATGAGGTATTCCAACTGTTTCCCAACTACTATCATCATAGTCTGTCCGTTCGGCGCCTGTATAATCACCTTGCATATACTTCCAATTCCGGTTGAAATTGATACTCTGCCGGCATAGTTCGTCTGTCTGAACTTTAGCACACAGGGTACCACTTAATAAACACAACAAAAAAAGAAGAATTAATTTCTCTTGTTTCATATCCAATTCTTATTATAATATTCTATCCAAATCCGATTATAAATACAGATGTTATCTCATTCCTTTATCCAACCCATATATTGGCAGTCCTTATACACACGCTCCCTATCAAGAGGGTAAACCTTATCAATTAACAATACCCGCTCCAAATCATTCGCCACCCGAACCGACTTGTCACTATTCGGGACAGGTAAGTATTCCGAATGTTTATAGGAAACAGGACCTCCCAGAATCACTGCACCCAACCGTTCTCTCAACTGCTTACGGAATTTCCGTACATACAAATCGGACTCACTTTCAGAAAGATGGTTGAGATTCAAAGCTATCCCGATATTACTTTCTCCTATCTCGCGTATCATTTTTATCTGTTTATCTACTGTATCCGCAATCCTGAACCGTGTGTTAGTCAGCAGCAACCGAACTCCCCTTTTCTCACCATATTCCGACAAATAACGAAAGGTCTTTTTCATCCCATCATATACCTTTTGCGCAGGATACTTGTCACTCTCAACTGGACCATGCGTCGTAAATAATGCCACACCTATTTGTAATTCCCCCATTTTATCCAGTATCCTCTTATAATAATCCATGCTTTTCTCATAATATTCGGGAACGGCATCACATAAAGTCAAGCCCGGGAAATGGTTTATCTCCTCTATGAAACTGACCACCATAGATATACCACGCTCATCAAGTAACTTCTTCTCTTCACGAAGTGCGTCTAATGAATAACTAGCCAAGTATTCCGCGCTCACACAGACTCCGCCGAATGCGTCATAAAAGCAATCAATTTTATCTATATCTCTAAGAATCCCTTTGGAATATCTGTCCAACGCCAGAATATGATTTCTATTATCGGGCAATACATGCTGTTGCGACGATTGCTGTCCACCGGATATATGCTGTGCGTCAGGTAACTTATTTTTCAGAAGTCCATAAACTGTTTCCCAATCCAAACTCGGTGTATCAAACAATTCATAACCATCGCCAGCTAACTTGAGCATACCTTGTCCCGGACTTTTCACTATTTGAAAATTTAAACCTGCCAATTCAGATGGAATGGAAGAACCAACCGGCATTGCCGGTATAAACAGTACATCTTCTCCATAAAGAAGCGAGAGTTTATCTGCTATTTCCTTCAGCTCAATCAAGGTTTGCTTATACTGTGGCAGACTACTGTCGAACGTCCAGCGTCCTGAAGCAAATCCTTTCCGCAAATCCGCAGTAATCTGTAATTTCTGCAAGCAGAACCACTTATTCTGTTCCTTCAAAGCGTAGCTGTCTGCCTGTAGCAACTTTTCGCCCTTAACGGATATCCCGCTAAAATAATCGAAAAAGGTAGGCATATATCTGATTGTTTCTTTGGTGAACAAGATATCGTCAAATACCAACAGCCGGTGATTCACAGGTTTCGCCTGCTGTATCTTCTCTGCCAACTCTACCCTCTCTTCATCAACAGATACGTCAAACAAACGTATATCCCCTCCAAAAATATACGAATCATTATCTTTCCCACCCATATCGCCCCGTTTCCCATTCGGCCAATATCCCTGAGCCTGAAACTGTTTTTCTCCTGTCGGAAGTTCATCTATTGCTTTTATCCTACCGATCTTCGAACGTATTGCAAAAGGCAGGCTCTCCGGCGTATTGTTATAAATCGCCAGCCGATATTTACCTTTCTTCAAATAATTCACTATTACTCCAAGTCCCTCACCCACTTCAAACAATTGTACAGATTTAAATACTGCATCCACTATCGACCGGAAGTGATTCAGTAAACCATATGGCCTGCCTAGAAAAGTGTTGAAACCGCCTTGCATCCATGTAGGTGGCTTGTTGTATTCCAAAGGAGCAGCATTCAGACCATAAGCTGTAAGCGAAAGTAAAATTTGCCCCTTCCCCGCAGGAATATCAACGACTACCGGCTCTCCGCCAACCGTTGCCAGGACATGAGCCTCATCGGGCAAAGAAGCCCGATAAAGTTCAAAGTTCCCCCGTTCTACAAGTTCATTTTCTCCTATCCTGACAATTCCTCCAGCCGGAACGGTTCTACTTTTATCGATTTTCCATTCCGGCCAAATACGTGCGGCATTTTCTGCCGTAACTATAAAAGTACCGCCCTCGTGAACATACTCTTTCACTTTATCCGCTAACTCCATTCCACCACTGAAAAGGTTTCCGGCAGCCACCATGACAGGATACTGTCTCATCACTTCCACACGTGCGTCACTATGCAATATATCCGCATTCTCTCCGTAAGGAGTCTCACACATAGCTCCCGTTTCATCATGGAAAAAGCCACTCCGTTCATAGTTCGGAAAAAATAGACTTATCATCGCATCCGTCAGAAAATCACCTGCTTCATAATCCATTCCGTTCCAAACCTGAAACCGGCCTGCGATATGGTCTGCCGGCATCCAACCTGAATAGAAATCATTGAGTAAAGCGATTTGTGTAACCATACTGCCCGGCTGTCCATACTTCTCTACAAAATTCGCACAATCGGTATGCATTTTACCAATAGGAGTCAACTCTCCCTTGTTATTGGCAAAATGCCCTTCGCACCATCCCGACTCCATGCTGAGTATCGTTGCATTATACATATACTGTGTATAATAAGAGCGTTTAAACAACGATAAACTTCCTCCTTTATTCACACGCTCGTATTTCTCGTCCCGGGAGTAATTCTTATACCCCCATGTATCAAAGACCGATACATCACCGAACCACAAGATACCGTATTGTTTTCCCGCTCCGCGCAAATGCATGTATTGTACCTGTCCGTTGGTAATCTTATTCTGTGTTTCCGCCCCTGCAAGAATCGTATATCCTTCTTTCAGAATGTAATGCCAGTACCACAGGACGCTCAATGAACTGCACCAGTTTCCCAAATCGGCTGCGACACGGTCAAAATAAGGCTGGGAAGCAAGATACTGCCTTCTGCGATCCGGAATGTATGGTTCCATTATCTGTTTATATGTAAAGTTAAACCGGCCATCCTGCTCTCCTACATCAAATCCGGTAAACCGACGCCCCAGGTACTTTCTGATTTGCTCCGTTTGCCACTCCGCCACGATATATTCGCCAAAACTCCCATAAAAAGGACTTCCCGGCCCATACCCGCCTATGTTGTGAAGATACATCCCATGCTTTCCTATATATTGCAGCTTTCCCGTAAACTCCGGATCCTTTAAGAATGAAGCGCCGGGCCGGTATACCAACCCCGGAACATCAGCCAGTTCAGTTTCGTTTAACGGAACATTCCGTCCAGCTACGAATTGAGTCCGATGACCGAAATCACTCCAGGAAAGAGCCGGATAAGGACGCCGGGAATATTCAGGATATTCCATCGGCTCAACCGGATAAGGATAGAGAATCGGATGTATGCGTGAACATAATTCACGCATACAATTATTCTCCTTATCAGCCGGAAAGAGTTGTACGGATGCACCAATATCCGGAGCATTGGATAGAAAGAAAACTATAGATAATAAATAGCGATATAATATTCTCATGTCCGTATCATCAAAATAGAACTATTCTTTTGCGTATTCTATCGACAAATTATCCACATAGAGAATGACGTCATCCTCTCTCGAATCTATCACCATCTTGAATTTATCTCCGGCTTTCAGCAGACCAGTCCGATAGTTATATTGCACCCATTCGCCCGTACCCTGAACCGTATCATCAATGCCAAAATCCGAATAAAGTTTGAATGGCCCGGATGCCTTATAAGTCATGAAACTTATGATATAATAACCGTCATTCCATACTCCGCCCCAGTCGAACATCAACTCTATTTTTCCTTTTTTAATGCTTAATGATTTAGTTCCGTTGAAAGGTCTTTCATTGGTTACAACCGGATTCCCCTCTGTATAATATCCGATCCGGTCTTGAATAAACGTCCATGGTTCAATCACACTTCCGATCTCGTAGGTTTCATAATCGTCGAGACATTGATAAGCCTTTTTGCCGGTCACGGAAATGCCTTTCGACATACCATTGCGGTTGACCGAATATACAGTATATTCAGCACCCGTCACTGAAGCGGCATAATCCAGGAACTCCTTGTTTGTCACCTCTTTATAAAACGCGCCATTTTTATACACTTTATACGAAGTGGCAAAACGCCCCGCAGTCCAGGATAACAAACAGCCTTCAATATTAGTATCGGATGCCTGTAACTTGGCAGGAACACGGGGTTCAATGCCGTCAGGGATTCCCAAATAGCCCGAATCTACCGCATAAGTAGCCGAACGCCATCCTTGACTGTCCACAGCATAAATGCGATATTCAGTCAATGTATCAGGAGCAGAGTCGTCTTCATAAGATTCAACCGTCAAACTATCAGCAATCACTTTCAATCCTCTGACTAATGTATAAAAAGAAGCATCTTCCACTTTAGTCCATTTCAGGAAAACCGAGGTATCACCGCGACTGGCAGTCAATTGTGCAGGAGCACTCAAACGCTGAAGAGCATAATCTTCCTTTTCACAGCTTATGTATACAACTGTAATAACAGCCAAAACTATGATATGTATAATATGTTTCATTATTTACTTATTATTTACTGGTTTACTTCTTGTTTCAAATTAATATCCCTCATTATTGGGAAGCAGATTAGGATTGGCGTCAGTAGCTTCCTGCGGCAAAGGCCATAGATAGTTGGCAGGCGCAACAAATACTCTGTGAGACCCACATTTTTCAAGTTAAT
>OGEA01001132.1_pt1 | contig 13238 bp, 9 predicted proteins | sample 1570531 | NCBI WGS metagenome assembly OGEA01 (sample SAMEA2581973, study PRJEB24529) | metagenome | biome: Human gut stool | place: China | collected 2011 | reverse complement strand
CCCCTGCTCCCAAAGCAGGTGCGCTAACCGGACTGCGCTACACCCCGCTACTTTTTTGAAGGGTTGTTCTTTTCAAAAGCGGTGCAAAGATAGGGAGTATTTTTTAATTAACAATAGCTAAACGAATGTTTTTTACCTATTATTTCTCAATACCTTGAATCTCATCACTTTGCGGGCTCACTTTTTTTTCTTGTCAGAGATTAGAAGTATCATCGGACATCGTAATTCATCTTTTCATCTCCTCTTTCACCTTTTCTCTGTCTCTTCGATGAATAGGGAGTTTGCGGGTGAAGGGCAACAACTTCACCACCTCTTCACCTGTAAGCGATTAGGTTTCAAAAATAGTTTCAATCCTTGAAACACTTCGTTTCTCGGTGTGAAACACTTTGTTTCTAACCTTGAAACACTTTGTTTCAAGGCGTGAAACTTTTAGTTTCAAATGGGGTTGAAACTAATAACGAAATAGCTTGACTAATCTTGCTCAATGATGTAATCAGGGTAAGCGGCTATTTGATTTTGTTCACGATGAAAAGAAGGTGAAAGAACGGCTCTTCACCTGAAAACTCCCTGTTAATCGGTGATACAGAGGAAGAGTGAAGGGGATGGAAGAATTGTGCCTATTATAGAGAAAGAATATTAAATTGCTCATAACTGTACCGGAGTGAACAAGCTCATAATGGTATATTGGGGGTGGTTGCCCCGTACATAAATTATCTGTGAGTATGAACTATCTTTCGATGTTTGCTGTTTTATAAATAAGAATTTTAAAATGAAAAGCCTTATGAAAACAAGAAAACAAAAAGAAACAGGTGAAAAAGAAGTGCACTTGTTAGAGCAAAAAGGATATGAAAGAATGGTGAATGAGATTGTCCCCGTTCAACAAGCGGAAGCATATCGCAAGCCAACTAATAAAGCGGTCAAAGAGGCTGTTAAGGAATTAAATCCCGATACAAATAGTCTGGGTAGTAGAGGATAAGTAATTCCTCTACTACCCAGACTAATCATCGTATTAAAGGATTCGGGAGGTTTTCGGTGGTTCTCATTTAGGGAAAGTAAGAATAAAACAGCTTCCTTTCCCTATTTCTGATTTTACGTTAATACTTCCGTCATGCAAAGTCATGATCTGTTTGCACAGGCTCAATCCGATGCCCGAACCGGATGTTTTGGTGGTGAAGAAAGGAACGAAAATCTTGTCCAAAACATCTGTTAGAATTCCCTCGCCATTATCAGATATTGTTAATGTCGGGTTGTCTTTAGAGAAAAACTTTATCTGTATCTCTTTATCTATTTTTCGCTCGCATGTTTCGCGGGCGTTTTTTAACAAGTTGATAAGCACTTGCTCTATCTGTGCCCGGTCTACATATAAAAATAAATCAGATGCAGGCATTTCGAAATGAATATACTCTTCCGGGAATAATTTCTTTAAGTCCATAAACAATTCTGCAACAGATACTTTAGTACGGACAGGTATCGGAATTCGTGTCAGTCGCCGGTAATTCTCCACAAATCCTAGTAATCCCTTACTTCTTCTGTGAATAGTCTGCATAGCTTGCAACATAGCAGAATACTCCTTTTCTCCGAGTGATTCGGGGATTCCCCTTTCACTTAACGTTTCCGAAAGAGAAATAATAGGAGTGATGGAGTTCATGATTTCGTGTGTTAATACACGAATCAGCTTTTGCCAGGCCTCCATTTCATTACGTTCCAGTACAGAATGAATATTCTTCAGACTGATTAACCGCTGTTTCTTCCCCTGTGTAGCAAATGTGGTGCAGGAAATAGCCATTTCCAGAACGATACCATTCTGCTCGATGCGGATCATGGACATATCATTGCTGATAGAAGCCTCCTGAAGTACGTCCGGTAGTTGTGATATTTGCCCCAGATGGGCCACTGCAGCCTGATTCATCCATTCAATGTGCCCGGAAGCATCGGTTACGAGTACGACAGTATCTACTTTATTTAATAAACTCTCGTAATACTGATGCTTGACTTCCTCTGCCAATAACTTTCCCCGAAAGTCCTTCAATGCATTAGAAAGCTCCTGTGCCCACTCATCCATCATCTTATTTTTGAAAGGCGGATGAAGATTCTGCGTCATATCGTTGTAGCGAAGTCCATCCGTCAATCGTCGTAACAAGGTGATTTGCTTGAACTGTATTCGGTAGAGATGCATACCGGCACCTATCAAAAAGAGAATACAGACGGTAGTGCTGAACCATAACTGTCTTTGATACAGCAGACAACTGCCGATAGAAAGCAGAAAAATAATTAAGATGTGCAATGCTACTTTGAACTCAAATCGTTTCATAAGCCTAATTTTTCAAGTTTGCGATACAATGCAAAACGGGTAATCCCTAAATATTCGGCAGCACGGGAGATGTTTCCGTCGCTGATCCGGAGCGCTTTCTCAATGGCCTGCCGTTCCAGTTGTTCGAGATTCAGTACCATTTCTTCGTCCTTTTTCTGTTTAGGTGTCGCATGAAAAAGGAAGTTTTCAGGTTTTAGCATGGAGCCGTCTCCCAAGATTACAGCACGTTCTATCGTATGTTGAAGTTCTCTCACATTTCCAGGCCATGCATATTTCAGCAGTTTGTTTTTGGCTTCCCGTGTCAGTCCGTGCATTTCTTTTTTATATTTGCGGGCATAATGGTTCAGAAAGTGTTCGGCAAGCAGGATGATGTCATTGCCGCGTTCACGGAGTGGAGGTATATGTATTTCAATCGTGTTGATACGATATAATAAGTCCTGACGGAAATTCCCGTCTTCCACCATCTGACGGATATCAGCATTGGTGGCACATATTAAACGGACGTCGATGGGAATGGTTTGCGTACTTCCCAAACGACTGATTTGCCTTTTTTCGATAGCAGTCAGTAATTTAGACTGCATAGGAAGTGAAAGATTGCCAATTTCATCCAAAAACAAAGTCCCGTTGGTCGCCACTTCCATTCGTCCCGCTTTTGATTTCTTGGCATCGGTGAAAGCGCCTTTTTCGAAACCGAACAGTTCACTCTCAAACAATTGTTCGGGTATACTTCCCAGGTCAATCGTGACAAAAGGTTTGCCGTATCGTGGAGAACAACGATATAATAGTCGGGCAATCACATCCTTTCCCGTACCGTTTTCTCCGAGAATCAGTATATTGGCATCCGTATTACTTAGTTTATTTATCGTGGCAAACACTTCCTGCATGGCCGGTGACTCTCCAATAATATCATTTTCCGAAGCATTTTGCCCGCTAAGAATTTCTACTTGCTCTTTCAGCATGTTGACTTCCTGCTGTGACTGACGCAGTCGCATACCCGAAGTAAGCGTAGCCAGCAATTTATCCTTTTCCCAAGGCTTGGGAATAAAATCGGTAGCACCGGCTTTGATGGCCCGGACGGCCTTGTCCGTATCCGCATAGGCAGTCATAAAAATAACAATAGCTTGTGGGTCAAGCTGCAATATCTGCTTCAGACTTTCAAATCCCTCTTGTCCGCTGATGGCATCCCGGCTGAAATTCATGTCCAATAAGATAAGATCGGGATGAAAGGTGGTCATGAAATGCTCGATCCGATCGGGGGTAGTAGCCACCTTTATTTTCTCCGTATACGGTTCCAGTAGGAGGTTGAGGGCAAAGAGCACGTCCTCGTTATCATCTACTATGAGTATCTTTCCTAATTTGTTGACTTCTTCCATATCTTCTATCCATTTAAACTCCGGGAGCAAAGATATGGATAAATCTCATGTGTTGTGTGTGCGATTGCGCACTAATTTTGTGCGTATATGCACACTGAATGAATGAAAGGAATATTACTATATTATTGAATGATAACTGTTTATCTGAATGGCACATCTTTTGAATGATAAATAACAAATATAACCAACGAATGAATCTGAAATTAATCTTCATATCTCTCGGACTATTGTTGACAGAACTATTGACTGCTCAAGATCAAACCACAGAGCTGTCATTGAAGCAAGTCATAGAGATTGCCCGTATGGAATCTCCCGATGCACAGACGGCACGCCACAGTTTCCGTTCTGCGTATTGGAACTATAAATATTATCGTGCCAATTATCTGCCGTCTTTAAGCCTGACATCCGATCCGAATCTGAACCGTGCCATTAACAAGATAACGATGGGAGACGGTTCGGTAAAGTTTGTCGAACAAAATCTATTGAATACAGATTTAACCCTGAATCTTTCACAGAACTTATCCTGGACCGGTGGCTCTTTCTTTCTCGAAACCTCCGCTCAACGCATGGATCTGTTCAGCGAACATAAATACTCATGGCAGACTTCCCCCATAATGATCGGTTATCGCCAGTCTCTTTTTGGCTACAATAGTTTGAAATGGGATAGACGGATAGAGCCCGTGCGCTATCAGGAGGCAAAGAAAAGCTACGTAGAGACGCTTGAACTCGTATCAGCCAATGCGATTAATAAATTCTTTGCCTTGGCCACCGCCCAGAGCGATTACGATATTGCTTCCTTTAATTACGCCAATGCCGATACACTTTACCGTTATGCGCAGGGCCGCTATAACATAGGTACCATCACAGAAAATGAAATGCTGCAACTGGAACTTAACCGTTTGACGGAAGAGACAAACCGCATGAATGCCCTTATTGAAATGGATAATTGTATGCAGGAACTCCGTTCCTATCTTGGTATTCACGAAGATCGGGAATTACGTGTCCTTGTCAGTCCTCAAATTCCGGATTTCAGTGTGAACCTGAATGAAGCACTGGCACTGGCTTACGAAAACAGTCCGGATATACAGACGATGGAAAGGCGGAAACTGGAAAGTGAGAGTGCTGTGGCGAAAGCCCGCGCCAATGCCGGCCTGAAAGCAGATATCTATCTCCGTTTCGGATTGACGCAGACTGCTGACAAACTGCCCGACGCTTATCGAAATTTGTTGGACCAGCAATACGTAAGTATCGGCATTTCTCTTCCTATCCTAGACTGGGGACGTGGAAAAGGACAGGTGCGAGTAGCCCGTTCCAATCGTGATCTGGTTTACACACAAGTCGAACAGAGCCGGACGGACTTTGAACTGAACGTTCGTAAACTCGTCAAACAATTCAATCTGCAAACGCAACGTGTCCGGATCGCTGCCCGCACGGATGAGACAGCCCAACGAAGAAGTGAAGTGGCCCGCAAACTCTATCTATTAGGTAAATCTACCATTCTTGACTTGAATGCTTCCATTTCAGAGAAAGATAGTGCCCGCCGTAACTATATTTCGGCTTTATATAATTATTGGAGTTTATATTATACACTCCGTAGCATGACACTATATGATTTTGAGCGAAATACGATACTGACAGAAGACTACCATCTTCTGATTGAATAGAGAACAACGAAAAGTCAGTAAAGAATAGTGATGGAACCCTAATTAATAGAAACTTGTAAAACACCAGATAATCTCATGGATATAAAATTAGAAAAGAAACCGTGGTACATTCGTTACAGATACTATCTGATAGGAGGGCTTTTATTTGCCGCCTTTTTGATTTATGTGATTACTTTGTCTTTAGGTCCCAGAAAACTACGGATAGATGCCGAAAATATACAGATTGCAGAAGTGAAAGAGTCTGATTTCATGGAATATGTAGATGTGGAAGGGCTCATTCAGCCTATACTGACCATCAAGATCAATACTCGTGAAACTGGAAGCGTGGAAAGGATTGTCGGTGAAGAGGGAAGTTTGCTTCAGCAGGGAGACACCATTCTTATTCTTTCCAATCCCGATTTGCTCCGCAATATTGAAGACCAGCGTGACGAATGGGAAAAGCAAATGATTACCTATCAGGAGCAGGAGATTGAAATGGAACAAAAAAGTCTGAACTTGAAACAGCAAGCCCTGACAAATAGCTACGAATTGGAACGCCTGAAAAAAAGCATCGCTCTCGACCGCGAAGAATTTCAGATGGGAGTGAAGAGTAAGGCGCAGTTGCAGGTAGCTGAAGATGAATATTGTTACAAACAGAAAAACGCAGCCCTGCAACAAGAGAGCTTGCGACATGATTCTGCTGTCACGATGATACGTAAGGAATTGATTCGTAACGACCGGGAGCGGGAACGGAAAAAGTACGAACGTACTCGCGAACGACTGAATAGCTTGGTGGTCACAGCTCCACTGAAAGGTCAGCTTAGTTTCGTAAAGGTCACTCCGGGGCAGCAGGTTTCCTCCGGTGAAAGCATTGCTGAAATAAAAGTGCTCGATCAATACAAAATCCATACTTCACTTAGCGAATATTATATCGACCGGATCACCACCGGACTACCGGCTACCGTGAACTATCAAGGAAACAAATATCCGCTGAAAATAACAAAAGTGGTTCCCGAAGTGAAAGATCGTATGTTTGATATTGATCTTATTTTTACCGGAGATATGCCCGATAATGTAAGAGTCGGCAAGAGCTTCCGGGTACAGATTGAATTGGGACAGCCGGAGCAAGCGTTCATTATTCCGCGAGGCAACTTCTATCAGTTTACAGGCGGACAATGGATTTATAAAGTAAATGCAACAAAGACAAAAGCAGTTCGCGTGCCATTGAATATTGGTCGACAGAATCCGCAACAATATGAAATAGTAGAAGGTTTACAGCCGGGAGATTGGGTTATTACCACCGGATATGATACCTTTGGCGATGCGGAAGAATTGATCTTGAAATGAATGAAAAATAACAAATAGATAAAACATGAAAACATTGTACTATGCGATACGCTTTTTGTTGCGTACAAAATCATATACTATTATTAATTTGCTCGGGTTAGCCTTTAGTTTAGCTTGTTGCATTATTTTGCTTCGTTATATTCATCGTGAGCTTACAGTAGACACACATTGCATTGATCGTAATCAAGTGTATGGTGTACAGACAACGTTTGAAGGAAATCGGGTATTAAGTGTGGCTGAAATAGGGAGCCGGGATAGTGTTTACATTGATAATAGTGGCATAGTGACGCGTTCACGCATCGTGTTGCTCGAAAATGATTATTTGACCTATCAGTCAAATCGTATTCCTGTTCAAGCTATGGCAGCAGATAGTGCTTATTTTGAACTTTTCCCTTACCGTGTGTTACAAGGTTCAGTGTCCTTGGAAGATCCGGCGTCAGTTTTGTTAATGGAGGGTTTTGCTAAAAAACTTTTCGGCAAAGAAAATCCTATTGGCAAGATTCTCACTTATTCGAATGGAAAGGAGATTAGGGTGACAGGCATATTAGAGGAACCAATTAATAAGCGGATGTTTAATTTTGACTTGGTCCTCTCTTCAAAACTATCATCATTATGGGAGCGTATGCCTTTGGATTTTATCCGTTTCACTTCAGAAACGGAAGTAATGAAAGCCAATAAGGCCGGGAGTTATCCCCGGTTTATCAATCAGGATGCTCGTAGCGGGGATAGTCGGAAATACACTTTCTCTCTAGTTCCTATAAGTGATATGTATTGGGATCGGGCTTTAATTGGTCGATCCGGACCAGATATGCTAGTTAGCGGAAACCGTTCCCAACTATTTATTTTAGGAGGAATTTGCCTGTTGATATTACTTGCAGGTGTGATGAATTTCATCAATCTTTATCTGGTATTGATGGTGAAACGAGGTAAGGTGTATAGCTTGCGGAAAGTTTTTGGAGCTGATAGAAAAGCGTTGTTTAAGCAAATATTCATAGAAAACTTTTTATTGATCGCTGCTTCCATGATAGTAGCCTGGCTCATTGTAGAGGTGACAAATATTCCTGTATCATCTATGTTTGGCAGTCAGCTGATGTATACTGCATTTGATGGGATATTATCATTCTCTATTTTGTTGTTTTTGCCTCTGTTAGTATCTATTTATGCGTTTGTGCAGTGCCAACGTTCTTTGTTGGCTGTTTCAATCCGGAAGGTAGGTACAGATAACCATTCGGTTCGTTCACGTATGATCTTTCTTTTTCTGCAATATATGATTACTTTCCTGTTAGTGGTATTATCAATCTATTTCAGCAAGCAACTGAATTTTATGTTACATACCGATCCTGGTTTTCGTGTAGAGTCTGTAATTCAAGCAAACTTGATATATGAATCACGAGATTTCGCAGTTTACACTATGGAGACTATCAAACAACGGCAAGAGAGGATTACTGAAATAGACCAACTCATGAAGAGTTGTCCGGATATTCAGTATTGGACGACGGGACATTCATCTATTTTGGGAGACTATTATTCTACAAACTTTCAAAGTGTAAAAGGAGAAACAGTTGCGTTGTTGCAATCTTATGTTACTCCTGATTTCTTTAAAGTTTTCAATCTTGCGTTTGTGGATGGAAGTCTGCCGGAAATGGATGAAGACTCAAGAAATAGAGTGGCCGTTGTAAATCGTGCGGCATTGAAAGCCTTAGGATATACGCAATGTGAGGGAGCTATGCTGGTTGATGAAATGATGAAAAGAAACGTCCCGGATTTTCCGGCTCAACCTATTGTTGCTGTAATAGACGATTATTATGACGGACATATTAGTACAGGTGTCCATCCGATGGTCTTTATGGTTGGTAGTCAATTAGACGGTGATTTATATCAGATATATTGCCACTCCGGCAAAGAACAGGCAGTTATTGACTATTTGAAAAGTATTCAAAAGAAAGTGTATGGTACAGAGGATTTTAAATATTCTTTGTTGAAGGACGATGTGGCTGAACTTTATAAAAATGATCGCCAGATAGCTTCTGTTTATGCTCTTTTCGCTTGTATAGCTATTGTAATAGTTTGTCTTGGCTTGTTTGGTATTTCATTATTTGACATTAGGCAGCGTTCCCATGAGGTTGCAATTCGCAAAGTGAATGGAGCATCACTGAAAGATTTATATCTTTTACTAGGACGCAAGTATCTTGTCATATTAGGTGGGGCTTTTGCAGTAGCTCTTCCATTATCCTGGTATCTGATATATGAATACACAAAGGATTTTGTAGTGAAAGCTCCTATAGGTATAGGAATCTTTTTGATAGCTTTGTTATTGGTTGGTGGTATTTCTTTAGGGACTCTATTCTGGCAAATAAACAAGATTGCGCATATTGATCCTGCTAAAATTATAAAAACTGAATGAATCTAAGATATTATGATAAAACACTATTTCAAAGTAGCATTTAGAAACTTGTGGAAGTACAAGGCACAGAATATAATTTCCACCATCGGATTGGCAGTAGGACTACTGTGTTTTAGTATATGTATGTATTGCAGTCGTTTTGTAGAATCTACCAATCATTGCTTTGACAATTATTCCCGCATAGCCGAGTTAAATCTCTATAATGAACAGACTGGTGACTATTTTTCCGGCACACAAGTAGCATTATCCGAAGAACTCCGTACTTGGGCTATGGGTGAAGTGGAAGCGATCTCTTGTATGGCATATCCCCGTGAACGCTCTTTTCAGGTTGAACTGTCTCCGGATAAATCATTGCCATACGATCTTGAAATTATAGAAGTCGATACCCTATACAATAAAGTCTTTACTCCGCAAATGGTAGTTGGTAACTGGCGGACAGCAAGCCGGATGCCCAACGCGGTTATTATAAGCCGGTCCACTGCCATAAAGATATTTGGTCAGGTGGAGACTGCCATTGGCAAACACCTGACTCTTACAAGACGGCTTTATACTTCTCCGGACAGTACACCAAAGACAGGAGGTATTGTGTACACAATCCAAGCAGTGATGGAAGATCTTCCACTGAACAATGATTTTAATTTTATGTGTCATACCGATGCATTGGTTATCAACGACAGTGAGGGACTTTTTCAGAGTCCGAAACGTCGCGATATAACGGGAGCCCGGACATACGTTTTGTTATCTCCGCAGGTTGGCATTACTGGTTTGGAAAAACAATTTTCCAAGCGCGACTATACTTATAGCCTATATAACGAGACTTATACCGTTGTTGCCCGTTATATAGGAGACCGGTCGCAGGAGAAAGGTATTTATATTCTGGGATGGGTCACCGGAATTGTCGGCATATTGATATTGTTGGTTGGATTGATTAATTTCTTTCATTTTCTCATCGGCTCTTTCCTGAATCGCACTAAGGAATACGCCATAATGAAAATGCTTGGTTCTGATTGGAAACGGCTGTTCTGCCTGTTATTAACACAGTCACTGATGATTGTATTTGCATCCTCATTTTTGGTGATATGGGGTATCGAACTAATTGGAGATAGAATGGATTTCTCTTTGCCAGGCCTCACAATGACTTTCCCTCCTGAAACACTATTAAAGCATATTCTGCAATACATTGTTTTTCTTGCATTGCTTTGCATGGCAGTCTGTCTGCTGGTATCCGTCCGTATTCGCAGGTCTTCCATACAGACAGGTATCTATGGAGGTCAAAAACGTCGCGGGAAACAGTGGGGACGTAACTTTATGCTCGGCGTCCAGTTCTTTATTTGCTGGATATTCGTAACGCTGACTGTCAGCCTGTTTTTGCAATCAGGAAAGGTGACTGAAACCTTATTTCATACGTTAAGTCAGGAAGATAAAGAAGCGATTCTTAGTATTCCGCTGGACTATCCATTTCTGGAGAATAAAGAAAAACAGGAAATGGTGGAACGTTTCAGGCAGCATGCCGGTGTGAAAGATATTTTGTTATCTGATATATCTTATACTCATGGAATATCCGGAAACTTGTTAATGACGGAGAAAGGAAATGATAACTCTTGGATTGATATTAATGTAATGTGTGTACCATTGAATTTCTTCACCTTTATGAATATTCCGATAACGGAGGGCAGGACGATCCGGACAAAAAAGGATCTCGTAATGGATGAAGTCTGGCAGAAAAGACAAAAGAAAGATATCATCGGAATGAACTTTTACGACCAGACCAGTGATTTCACCGTTTGTGGAGTATGTGCCCCCTTTCAAACAGATGTACATAACCATAATGGCGGATATGCTTTCACACTTTATGATTCTTCCGAATACATAGGTCACTGCTATGTGAAATGTTACCCTGAACAGCAAAAAGAAGTCATGAAATGGATGGAAACCATCCGTCGTGAAGTGCTGCCGGAGAATATTTCTTCCCAAGTACGTACATTTCAGGATGATTTGTACGAAGTGCAGGCAGTGGAATATATTCTGAAAGATATCATCTCGTTTTTTGCAATTGTAAGCATCATCATTACCCTGTTGGGAGTGTATTCCAGCATTACGCTCGATACAGAACGCCGCCAGAAAGAGGTTGCCATTCGCAAAGTGAACGGAGCCGGAATACGTTCCATCATCTGGCTGTTTGCACGTTTGTACCTGATTTTGCTGATGGTGACTGCCGCCATCACCTTTCCGCTCATTTACGTGGTATTGCAACTGTGGAAACAAATGTACACCGTATTTTTTAATGATGGAATATTATATTGGGGAAGCATATTTTGGGGAGTAACCTTATTGACAGTAATTACCATTATCTTTAAAATACTGCGGATTGCACGTCTCAATCCCGCAGAAGTAATCAAAAACGAATAAAATTAATAATTCTAAAAACAATACAGTTATGATTAAGACCATTGACTTACAGAAGATTTTCAAAACGGAAGAAGTAGAAACTTGGGCGTTGAATAACGTCAGTATCGAAGTGAAACAAGGTGAATTTGTAGCCATCATGGGTCCCTCCGGCTGTGGCAAGTCAACATTGCTCAACATTTTGGGGCTACTTGATAACCCGACAGGAGGAGAGTATTATCTGAATGGAACGGAAGTCTCCCGGTATACCGAGTCGCAACGTACCAGTCTTCGCAAAGGCGTGATAGGTTTCGTATTTCAGAGCTTTAATCTGATAGACGAGTTGAACGTATACGAAAATATCGAGCTTCCTTTGCTTTATATGGGTATTTCCGCTGTCGAACGGAAAAAGAGGGTAGAGTCAGCTATGGAGAGAATGGCCATTACTCATCGTAGCAAACATTTTCCGCAACAACTTTCCGGTGGTCAGCAGCAACGGTTATGCATTGCTCGAGCTCTTTCACTAAAACCGAAAGTTTTACTAATGGATGAACCAACCTCTGCCTTGGACCCAATTGCCACCAATCGAATTGAAGAGTTGTTACTGGATCTGAAAAATGAATTCACAATTTTGATTGTCACACATAATATGTCACAGGCTGCCCGTATATCGGATTACTCGATGTTCATGTATCTTGGTCATTTAATTGAATATGACGAAACCCAAAAAATGTTCACAAACCCAAGTGACAAACGCACGGAAGAGTACTTGACGGGACAATTTGGATAAAGTAATTTTTGATTTATGATTTTAGATTCAGTGATTTCCATCGCACGAGGCTTTTTGATTTCATTTTAAATTCCTCTAAACTTTTATCTTTTAGTTTATAACTTTTAGCTTACACCACATGACTACCATAAGAGAAAAATACCTGGAAAAGATTAAAGAAGACTTTGAAGTCTTATCCACCATCGTACTACAACAGATGGAACTCGTTATCACCGCAACCCACGACAATAAAGACGGTGAATTATACACGAAGATCGAACATAATGAAGTTATCATCGACGGTCTGGAAATAAAAATCAGGGATGAAGTCATCAACTCCATCGTACTTTACTGTCCCAGAGCCAGTGATTGCCGAAAGATCATGTCCTATCATGATATGACAGCCTACCTGGAACGTATCGGTGACCTATTACTCAATATTGCCGACTTCCTCCGGGAAGTTGAATTACAGGGTTCCCTTTACGCATCTTTCCACCCGACCATTTTATTACAATTGGAAACGGTTAAAAAAATGACACAAAATGCTATCTTTGCCTTTACGTGTGAAGACGAGAATTTGGCAAAAGAGATTATCCGGACGGATGACCTCGTGGACAACAACCACAAAGAAATCATTCACGGGATCCCTTTTCACTTTGTCGGCAAAACGATCAAAGATCAAGATATGCTGGATGCCCTTTCCCTCAGTGGAATGTCATACAACATTGAACGAATCGGGGATAACGCCACAAATATTGCCGAAGCTGCCATTTACTTGGTGGAAGGAAAGAATGCGAAACATATTCATAACAACTAAACTTTAGAGCAATGGATAAACAACGGATACTAGTGGTTGACGACGAAGAGGACCTGAGAGAAATTTTAAAATTCAACTTGGAGAGCGAAGGCTATCTGGTCGACACCGCACCCTCCGCGGAAGAGGCTCTAAAGATGCTAACCGAGGAATATGATCTCATCCTACTGGACGTGATGATGGGAGGAATGT
>OGEA01001119.1_pt1 | contig 13415 bp, 13 predicted proteins | sample 1570531 | NCBI WGS metagenome assembly OGEA01 (sample SAMEA2581973, study PRJEB24529) | metagenome | biome: Human gut stool | place: China | collected 2011 | reverse complement strand
GTGGCCGGCGCTCTTCATGGAGTGCTTGCGGCGGCGGAACTTGAAAATGCGGACCTTGTCGGCGCGGCCGTGATGGGTCACGACAGCGGTCACGGCAGCACCTTCCACAACGGGGGTGCCGACCTTAAGGCCTTCTTCGGTGCTCACAGCGAGCACTTCGTTGAAAACCACTTCGCCTTCAACATCGGCGTTAAGGGTTTCGACCTTGAGAAAATCGCCTTCGGCAACGCGGTACTGCTTGCCGCCGGTCTTGATAATTGCGTACATGTATTTATCCTCGCCGTTTTGCGCCCGGTTTCCCGGTTGGCAAAACCTTTTTGTAATTACACATCACGCGCACTGCGCCACTGCACAGAATTGCACAGTGTTGCGCGCACGCGCGCACCTTCCCTGCGAAGGAAGGGATCGAGATTATGACAGAGGCAACGGATGATGTCAACCGTTTGAGCGCTTATTTTTGCAGAAAAATCAGGTGCTTGTGCTCGCTCTCCGTCTCGGATCCCGAGGTTACTGCTGATTTTTAAGAACCTCGAGCTGTTCGGTCACTACGGGCTTGAGCATTTCGGCGCGTGCTGCATCGATCTCGCCGAGCCGCAAGCGACGCCAGAGAATGTCATCGGCCGAGCGTGCGCCCGGTTCATCAAAGTGTCTGGCAACGAACGCATTGAGCTGCATGAGCGCATCCGTCGAAGGCGCTTCGCCCGCAAGAAGCTTTTTCTGCAGTTCTTCCATGGCCATCTGAGAGCTGCCGTCCAAGCGCATCGAGCGCGTCATGCAGCCGTACTTAGGCAGCATGTGCCTCGCGATGGCTGCGTCGATCGCCGTTTCGGCCTTGGCACGATAAAGCGTCATGGAGCCGCCGACCACCGTAAACATGTTGTTGAACTCAGTCACCACGGCAAAGCCTCGCCCGGCATCCAGTCCACGCACGCCGACTTCAGCCTGCAGTCCCGCAAAGCGAGCACGCACGTCCTCGCGACGAATCTTGCGGCTCAGCAGTCGGTTAGCGCTCGCCATCAGAAGACGGATTTCGTCCTCAGTCGGCTGCGGATCGATCGGAGCCTGTCCTTGATCAATGGCCGTCGCCCCAATCAGCAGGCGCCCCTGCCACGGTACGATGGTAAGCGGTCCGCGTCCGCCGCAGCCGCGCGGCAGACAAAGCGCGTTGCCCGTCGGCATGAACGTCTTGTCGACCACGATATAGGAGCGGCGCACGATTTTCACCAGATTGCCGCAGGTCACGTCCACCATACGGCGAACATCGTCGGCCCAGACACCGGCGCAATTGAAGACCGTGCGGGTGCGCACCTTGCGCTTGCGGCCTGTTTCGGCATCCTGTAGCACGACCGAGGTCACGCGGCGCCCATCGGCTTTCGCATCAATCATGCGCATGTTGTTGAGCGCCACCGCGCCGTATTCCACGGCTCCCTTCAAAAGAGAAAGAGCCAGACCGGCGTCGTCACAGACAGCATCGGTAAACGTCACGGCACCTGCCAGTCCCTTGCGTTCAATACCGGGCAGCATGCCGAGCGCTCCGACACGACCCTGCATGGAGACGGGACGCGTACCACGTCCGCCGCTCGAAAAGAGGCTGTAGAGCGCGAGACTAGAAGCTCGCAGCGCCATGCCGACCTTGCTGCGGCAGGGAATCACGTAATTCTGTGCGCGCACAAGACTCGGCGCATTTTGCAAAAGCAAACGTCGCTCGTAAAGCTCTTCGCGAACGCGAGCCCAACCAGCCGGGCACACCAGGCGGCGAATGTCGCTGCCGATATGCTTGCCCGAGCGAGAGGCGTGGCCCGAGGCCCAGTCCTGACCGTCCACAATGAGCACCGACATGCCGCGGCTGGCCGCATCAAGCGCCACACCCAGTCCGGTGGCGCCGGCTCCGATCACGGTAACGTCAAACTCGTCGTGCCGCTCCAGACGTTCAATCATCTCGCGGCGGCTCCAAGGGGCCTGCTTCTTGTCCATGTCTCGTGTCACTTATCTGGTCGTAGAAAAAGAGACTTGGCACCGGGAAGGCGCCGCCGGCGCGTTTGCACAACCCGCCGTCCTCTTTCATGCAAACGCAAGTTTAGCCGAGCAATCCGCCCGAAAAACTTAACGCGGCAACTGGCAGAAAAAAGCGCCTCCACGCCATCGGGAAGCGCTTTTTGCAAATGTCTGTGAACCGGCGCTCTTATTCTTCGCCGGCGTCGGTCTCAGCGGCGGCTTCAATAGCCTGCGGCTGATCGTCCTCGACCTTTGCCGGAGCCTCTTCGGCCTTGACGGTCTTGGTAAGCGCAATCACCATGCGCAGCGCAGCGTTGACATCTTCGGAAGACTTGAAGTAGCGAGCCACGTCAGAATCCAAACGCACCGTAGCATTCTGAACAAATGCGGCACGATCGGAGAAGCGGCGCTTGTCCACAGCCTTGGCTCGCGGACCGGAACGACCGCCGAACGCGTCCTTTAAGAAACGACGGACATACGGCTTGATGGCGCCGAAGCGAGCTTCACCACGATCACCGAAACGGCCTTCTCCGCGGCCGCGTCCGAATTCTTCAAAACGGCCGCCCTTGCCGCCGAAACGATCGCCGTCACGTTTTTCACGGCGCGCAGGTTTGTCATTGAAACGGTCGAAAGCCATTGCAATTTTCCTTATCGAAAACAATCGGCGGACTTGCTCCGCAAGCCGCCCAACCAAATAGTATAGACAGAGTCGTGCCGGCTCTGTCGAAAAATACAAATTTCCACCAAATCCAAACAATCCCGCGCGTTTTAACCGTTCATGCCGAGTAAACTACTTCGTACAGGAAGACTTTCAGCAGTCTGACTGGAACCCTACAAACAACAAAAAGAGAGGTTTTTATGCTGCAGGTTATTTTCCACGGCGTTGATCGTTCTCCGGCGGCTGAAGCCGACATCGCAAGACGCTTCGAAGCTCTCCAGCGCTTTGACAACAATCTCTCGGAGTGCAAAGCGACGATTACGAAAGTCGGTCATCAAGGTCTCGGCGAATTCAGCGTCAAACTTGACATGATTGTCTCAGGTGGCCGCAGCGTGATTGCAACGGAAAACGACCCTGACGCCATGCAAGCCATCAACAAGGTGTTTGATACGGCTCGCCGTGCGGTCAAGGAGGAAAACGACAAGCGTCATTCTCATTGATTGAGTTTCACCGCTTTCCCGACTTCTCGCCTGATGCTTGGAGTCGATCGCAAACCGTCCGGCATCGTCCGGGCGGTTTTTTCTTGTGTTGAAATCTACCGCAGATACCAAAAAAGCCCGCCGGTTAAGGCGAGCTTTTTAAATTTGGCGTCCCAAGGGCCTCCGCAGTAGCCTACATTATAAGGCAAAAACAAGCGAAAGTCCCTCTTACCCATCATCTAGCCCATCAAAAAACAAACAGCAGCTTGCCTAAACTTGTTTGGTTAGCTGAAGTCGTTTTCTGGGCGCCTTACGGCGCCGCTCAACCAGGCCGCTAATGCTATTGGAAAAGGCCCCAGAGCACAAGAGCAAATGACTTCTAACGATGCTCCTAGCAACTACATAGATCAAACCAAACGAGGGATTGAAAGATGCTTCACTCTAAATCTGCCCTGTTGCTCGCATTTGGCGCTGCTGCGGGTGTCCTTCTCACAGGGTGCGCTCAAATCAATGATCAACTCAGCACGATCGGAAGAACCACCCCCGAAAATGCTCCTCCAGGCTATCACCTCTTTAATGATGGCGAAACCGCAGCAAAGCATAAAGACTATGTTTCCGCCTCTCAAAACTTTTGCGACGCTGCGAAAGTTGGCCACCCACAAGCCAAACAAAAATGTGTTGATTATACCTTCCTCGCAGCAGCCAAGTCTGATCCCCGGCAAATCTGCGCCGCTAAGGATTTTGATAGCAAAGCTGCAGATATGTGTAGCCGTATCAACAAATCCCTGTTCTTGGCAGGTCAAAGAGGAAAAATAGAAAAACAGGTCAGAGCAGAAGCTCAAGAAGTTATTAACAAAAAGCAAGTCAAAAAACAAATTCAGCAGGGTGGTTTTGGTGAATTTACTGCGGAAGAGTTTTAACCATGCTTAATACCAAATATTTTTCAGTATTGATCGGTGCACTGTGCACCGCTAGCGTGTCTGCGGGAACAGCAGAAAACATTGCCAATTTAGAAAATCAGCTCAATCAATGTCGAGACGAGTACAAGGCTCTGGTTGCTAAAACAAATCAAGAAATAAAAGATCTCAAGGCAAAAGCCCCAAGCAATCTAAATGCCATTTATGCAGAAAAGCAGAGAAACATCAAGCAAAAAGCTGATAGCTGCAAATATATAAAAAGCAATATTGAAAAAGAAAAGAAAAAGCTAGCTGCTGAGATCGAATTTCAGAAAAAATCAGAGAAAATAAAACTCACTGAGGCAATTGATAAGGCAGGGCCTCGATTCCGCTGTTTACAACTTCGGCAAAATTGGGAAGAGTTTAGTGCATGTGCAAAATCTCTAGGATTCGAAGCAAAGATTGGAACCAATCAGCTAAATGAAACAGCTTTTTTTGCAAAAGACATCTCAGCGGTTATAGATAAAACAAATCATGTAAAAGAAATCATCATCTCAGGCCCATCATTTTGGAATGCTGGAAGTATTGATGACAGTTTTATTCTGGCATTTATTAAGCAATATAGAGTTAAGAATTTCTCTACAGGGACAAATATCTTAGGTTTGCCATATCACAAAGGAACTATTGAGAATGCCAAGATTATTATTAATCCCACCATTGGGGTAGTTCCTGGGAGCATTTCAATTGAATATACAGAAGCTAAAGGTGGCTATTCATTTTAGCCATGTAGAGATAATTACAAACAAAGTGTTTTTAACAATAGGAGAATGACATGACTTATGAATACAAGGCTGTATGGTCAAAAACAACTGATGTAAAACTGTCTGAGGTCAAATCTGGAGTTGCCGGCGGAAAAATTGCAGCCCGACTTGAACTTGAACTGAATGAACTTGCCAAGCAAGGATGGGAATTTGACCATGTTGATGAAACCAGCGTCACGGTTAAACCATCTTTCTTTGCACGACTATGTGGCGAAAAAGAAACAACATCAATGCTGAAAGTTTTTGTTTGGCGTCGTGAAATCTAAGATTGAGGTGTCAGATGGGAATGATGTGTCAGGCGTGTGGAACTGAGATGGTTAATGTTCCGCAGAACAAAATTATTCTTAGTTGCCCGACTTGTGGAATGAAAGTTCTAAGCCAGAATGCATCAAAAGCATCTTTAAGTTCTCCTGATACTCTTCAGGCATCAACTTCGGACACAGATGCTGAGATCGGTCTTGGTTTGTTGAGATCCAAAGACTACAGCCGAGCAATTGAAAAATTAACCAGCGCTTCTGTAGCATCACCATCTGACACTTCAATTTGGATCAATCTTCTGGAATGCTATTTTCACATATTAAAACCGACTAATTTTGAAAACGAAATAAAAAATATTCAAGCTTGTTTTGAAAGGGCCAAAAACAGCAATGCAGATATTCGCTGCATTGAGGTGTACTTGCAACAAAATATTTTTGAGTCATTCTTAAAAATCGCCACGCATGATGCGGATAAAGCAACAAAATATTACATGGCATATGACAAGATTTCAGATGCCTGTAAAGCTGAATTAGACCATTTATTTGCAGTTTTAACCTTAGGAGTAAATTTTACGCAAGACAGCTTTGCACTACAAACCAAATTTGCTTTAGAATCTATTTTGCTGTACATAAATATGGTCTCATTATCGAATTCAGTAGAACTGGGAAATGATGACATCCACCCTTTCATTAAAGTTATCAACAACAACATTACTGAAAACGAGAATCTAACGCATAAGATTTTTTCAGCATCTGAGCAAGAAGCACTTTTCCAAGAAATAAAGAATCATAATTTTGATCTAAAAAATTACATAAAAAAGAATAATCATTTAGGGCTAAAAATTGGAGTTGCTGTTGTAGCAATAATAATCATCCTATCAATCATCTGACGTATTTTAAAATATGTCTCCACTAACCGTTATATACAATATTTTATTCTGGCCCGGCAAGCTTATACTTTGGTTAGACTATATGTTCCCAGCTCGCGGGATGATTATAAAATCTAGAAGGCGTCGAAGAAGCAAATTTTTTGAAGTTGCAAATACGTTTCTTTTCTACTTTGTGCTTTGGCTAATATTTAGTCCTGCACTAAGTTAGGGAAAAATTCCGCGCTGATAAATATTTCTTTTTACCATGAAAAAAGTTCTGCTTAGCACGCTACTCGCCCTTCTCGCTTGCTCCGCAAGCGCAGAAGAGCGCTATATCTCCATGCGCAATGTTGACATTGGAATGGCAGGTCAAGGTTATTGCTCACTAGTCTTTAATCTGACTGCCAGCGCTCCATTTGACAACCCATTGGAGATTGAGGTCGGACTCTACAACGGTGACGAGGAAGTCTATAAAGCTCTTATGGAAGTCAACCCATTCGGCCAAGCAAGAGCTAACGAAACACAATATTGCTTTGCTGAATGGCCTTGTGATGAAGTTACTAAGGCCAAGGTGCTAAACGTCTGGGAAATTGTTGATGGCAAGCGTGTTCAATTATCGCGTGAAATTATCGTTCCCGATAACTATCAACCTGTCCCGGTTGAATAACACTAGATAGAACTATGAAAAAGTTAATTATTCCACTGTTACTGCTTGCAACAACGCAAGCTTTCGCTTTTTCTATTGGAAATTCTGACACTGGAACCAGAGTGTTGTTAGTGTCCACTTCCAAAGACACGAACAAAATCTCTGAAGATTTTGAGATAGAAAATGCATTAAAATATGGCGGTCAAATTACTTTAGATTTTGCTACAGCAAGTGCTCTGGCCGACAAAAAAGGCATAAAAAATGTTGTTGGATATGTGAGATGCTCAAATGATCCCAACGAAACAACCTGCGTTAAATCCTATCCTTACATAATAAACACCATTGGTGCGTATGGTTGGAACTACCAAGTCGGCGGTCTTGGAGAAATCGTTTTTACAAAGCCATTCACAAATGACTAAATAACTACTTACTGCCACTTAATCGGCTCTTCTGAACAAAGCAGAAGAGCCGATTTTCTTATAGACTATGCAACCAACAATTCCACATCAGGAAACAGATTTTTCAATTTCCTGCAATATTTTTTCAATACAAAAGCACAAATTGGAGCACAAGGAAACAATTGTTTTATAGCACAAATAACTGAATCTATGTCTTCATCGTCTAATAGTTCCACTTTTATGCTTTCATCTGGAGAATATTTTTTCATCAAATTTTCTCTACATTTTACGTAAATCACAATTTCCCTATCTTCGTTAAAATACTTGCTTTTAAAACTTGGAACAACATTTTTATCAACTATCAAAAAATAATCAGTGTCAATTTTCAGATCGTAAATTTTTGCCTGAACGTAATCATGTTCAGGATTCATCGGTAATAAAAAAGATCTTGCCATTTTTTTGCATCCATCAGGGGAAAGCACACGTCTAACAGATCTAACGCATCTAACGCTTCTCCCAAGGTCTGCCATCGGTAAAAACACACGTATTAACTTACTGTTAATATTATTAATAATTACTACTATTAATTAAACTATGTATGTAAGAGTTATATCCGATAGCCACGTCTGGAGACCCGTTAGATCCGTTAGACCCGTTAGCTACATGGCTATTCACACCGATTTTTCATTCAAAGTTAATCTTCAACGATGATTGACTCGTCACGTATTAAATTTTCCTTGATGCCTCAATCTTCTTGCGGTAGCCTCCCTCAGCAACACCACAGGCAATATTTCCTCGATGACAGGCAACAAGGAAAAATCTCCTTGCTTGCCATTTCCTGTTTGAGCAAACAGGATCAATCAAGCATTGAAGATAAAATTTCAGTCCATCACAACTATCAGTTGTTTGATGCTCCGTGTTACTTTCACCGCGCTCAACGCGAAGCGCCCCAGAGAATTTCTCCAGGGCGCAACGCGGTTACTTGTATTCAGAATATGCTCGTCTCAGCTGATCTACGGAGTACCCACGAACATTGTGTTCCTGCGAAATTTGTAGTGATTTCACTTTGAACTCAGTCAGAACTGTAGCTAACTTTTTAGCAGTCAAATCACACCACTCCGGTTTTAAATTCAATTGCTGGATCAGATCAACCGATTTGATCCATTTCTTTTCGTAATCCCGCAAAAGAATATTAATGTGACGAAGTAACATTAGGTTAGAAGGAAGATGTTGCATACGTTGGCACAGTACCGTGTATGCCTCTTTACATTTTTGACAAGTTTCTTTATCAGCCATGCACTCAAGCATTGCCCATATTACTTCGCAACCTTCCTTCTGACGATTGCTTAACTCATCCGAAAACTCAATCTCCCCCTCATCCATAAGTTTTCTTACTTCACGACTGTATTTGACACTGAGCGTGTAAAAACGGCGTCGGATCGAATCGAACTGCTCCTCAAATTTACGAAACTTGAGGCGCTTTCCGTCAGTATGAGGTTTTTTTGAAAGTTTGATCACCACGCCTCGACTAGTTACGGTATCGTAAAACTCTTCGGCAAAAATCCCTACAATAGCTTTAAAACCGAAACATTCGTAGGCACGAACTTCATCAGTAAAGCCGCCCTTTGCGTTAACTGCTGATCGTAAAACTTTACCTCCTCCAGGTTTATTACCTGAATCTAATATTTGGACAAGAGCCTCATCTTTATCCAAGTACCGGTCTACTTCGTCAAGCAAAAGTGTAGGACGACCTCTGTTCATCACACGAAAGATCGCTGCCGATGTCGGGTTACTGGCTTGAATCGGATGCCGTACGATTTTCGCCAAAACATCCAGAAGTTTTGTTTTTCCACATTCTGGTGTTTTGGAACTAATCAAAAGGTACGGAACAGCTTCATCTTCTGAGACAACACAGTCAACAAACCATGTTGCGGCCGCCCACAGGCTACACACGATAGCCTCTTCCTCTTTCATCCAAATAAATTTTTGCAGCAACTCAATGCAGTCATGCAGAGTATCAGCAAAAGACACTTCTCCCTCAAACAAGAGAGGAGGGACAAAAGACAAATTCACAACATTTGAATTTTCAACAAGTAGTTGCTTGGGATCAGTCGCAATGCCCTGAACAAGGATTGATTTTTCGGATTTTGTCTCGGCCAGGATGCTATAGAGATCATTGAAGTCAGTCGGCTTTCCCCCCTTGAAAGACTGAATCATTTCATCAGTAAACGGTGGGAAGGCAACCTTTGCCCCAATGCTCAAAGCTGCTTCGTGAGCTTCACGTTCGCCCCGACCGACCTCACCAAGGATGTAAATATCATGATCCGGATACTTTTCACGGGCTTTCTTAGCTACAGCAGCTAAATTTCCACTGAACATCGCGGCCACCACAGGGAATTTGTTCACGGTGGCAACACTGATTGCTGTAGCAACCCCCTCCGCAATACCTATAGGCTTGTCAGGTTGACCTTTACCCGTAGCCCAATAAACACCAGCAGCAGGGTGCCCCTTGAGAAAATTTTTTTTGCCATTTGCACCAATAAACTGCATTGACACTAAACCAGTGCCGTCCGTTAACGGGATACATAGCAATGGATCACAAAGACCCCCTGGTGCCCAATCAAATACAGCTTTAACCTGCTTACATGTTGTTTGGCGCATCCGGCTGTGTGGCTTAATTCCCTTCTTCGTCAAATATGGATGCGAACGTACTGGTTCCGCCTTGTCCCATAACTCACGTAAACGTGAGTCGGATGTCACAGGTGTTTCACAACGTGTCCGTGAGCGAATTGTTGCTTTTTTGGAATTGTGCCAATAGGCTCTTTCTCCCTTGAAGTTGGTGACACAGCCACCGGCACCATCCTTGAAGGTAAAGATGTTTCCATCCGCCTTGCCGCGGGGATCGCCACTGACATTGAGGCGATGGTTGCTACCACATTCTGGCACAGTACCGTCAAAATCAACGCCGACTGCTACACAAGCCTCTTCGGGCGTACGAAAATGGTTTGCTTTCATATATTTCATCCTTCGTCGCCCTTATCAGGGGTCGTGATAGACTCCCAAACAAGGGCAACATGCTCATTGGTTAAACGGACGAGTCACTGCCTTCCGAGCTAAGACTCGTTGGTTCTTTGGTGTTGCCCTTTACTTTTGTTTCATAACAGGTACCTCCTTCGGTTTCTGGCTGTTCAGCCATTCCTGAACTTCTTCAGCAAACCACACCGTTACCCCCTGAGAAATCTTTCTCGGCTGCGGGAAATCTGCTTTGCTTTTGCACCACCGCCACAATGTTGATCTGCTAATTGATAACTGTCTGGCTAGTTCGTTCGCTCTAACTACGACTCTGTACATAGACCTCCATGTCAGTAGCTGTTCTCTCTTTGCCGGCACTATGACTCACTTCCAACACAAAAAAAAGAGCCGCGGAAGTTAAACCACGACTCTGCAGAGGTTTTTACGAAAAGGAACCGCAAGATTGACGGGGGTTTGTCAAAAAAGATAGGAGTTTTTACCAATCAAAAACCTATGAAGATCTTTTTTTGTTGCTCTTCAAATTTTTGGAGCCAGGACTTCGCCCTCCAGGATTACCGGGATTAAGCAAACCTCTTACCACCTCGTCAACATGGCCTTTGTTCATTGAATGGTAATTCCCGCCCTCTTCAAACCATCTATCAAACTCTTCCTTCTGCTCTTTCTCCTTTGTCTCCCTCTTTTTTCTTTCCGTCAAATTTTTCGTAGGTTCTTTTTTGATTGGCTTACGCGCTTCGCCCCACCACAACTTGTAGCAGTCGTAGCACAGCGACACCCACAAATCCAATCTCACACCCCTATCCTGAAGGAACTTAACCTTTTCATCATCAAGAAATTTTGGTTTCTCAGATGTCGACAACTCAGTTATCGACTCATTCGCGGCTGCATCCAAAGCCTTGGACTTACGGCTGTTGTACAACCCCACCAGCGCGGGAAGTGGATCGTTGTAAACAACACGCCAATACTCATTAGCCCAGGCCATAAAATCATCAACGGACAAAGCAGAATATCTTGTGAAACAGCCGGTGTTGTAACGCTCTTTTAGGTCATCGTTTGCATTGAGGTCTTCGCATATTTGGGCACATACATCCTTAGCAAACCTGATGTAGTCATTTTTAGACGAAGGGTTTGGATCGTCTGCCTCTAACAAGTCAAAATTAACCGCCTGAATGTTAAGAAAATAACAAGCCGCCTCCGAAACCAACCAGTGCGATTGACGAAGAACCTCATCCCGCAGAGTAGGGGTAAGCGCTAGTTCAAGAATTGTCATTAATTGCCCTGTCCCAAAGTGCAGTAATCAGCCCAAGCCTGCATCATCTCGATGCGACTCTTCATACCTTGATTGCGTTCATAGGCGCCGTTGTAGGCATCACCAGTTTTATGATGCAAGCAGAGTTCGGCCACTCTCTCATTGAAGCGTCTATCGTTACCCAACTCGTCGTCTTGCGCCCAAGTGCGAAAAGACGCGCGCGCAATGCCGTGCGGAGTCGCAATAGCCGGCAACCCGTCTTTCGTCTTTTGCTTCGGATCTACAAAGCCACCTTCGCCCCGTTGCAACGATTCCATGTGCATGGATTCAATGACCGATCTAAATGCACCATCTGACAAAGCGGCTTGTCTCGGTGACGGGAAAATGTATTCCGAGTAACGTTGAGCCTTCATCTCTTCAAGCAGTTTTACCACCTGATCGCTCAACGGGACTACATGGTCATCATTGGCTGATACCTTCATCTTTTCTGCAGGTATCACCCACTGCTTTTTGTCCCAATCAATTTCTTCCCACTTGGCCAGCCTCGCATTGCTCGATCGCGTTGCCGTCAATATCGCAAATTCCAGGCAACGAGCAGCAGTCCCTTCCCTGGTTCGCAACATCGCCATAAATCGAGGAACATCTCTGACAGCCAACATTGCCATGTGACGATCTTTCGGTTGTGCACGCGGCAATAAATGGAAGAGAACTTTGGGATCAACAGGGTCTGCACCCTCAAAGATTCCTCGGGCTCTCGCCCACGCAAACATCCGACGCAACATCCCGCGAACCTTTTTGGCAACCGCCGGATGCTCCTTGCAAAACGGTTGCAAAACCGTAGCAACTTGATCAGCTGTAACGTCGCAAACCGCTTGTTTTTCGAGCACCGGCCGAATGTAGCGACCATACCGACTAAGAAAAAGATCTCTTTCTTTTTCAGACCAGTCGGAAAATTTGTCTTTGTACTGGATGTAATCGTCAAGCAGATTTGAAACCATGTAGGCTGCCTGCGCTTTGCGCGCTGCTTCTTCACGCTGCTTTTTTAAGTTTTCTTCCCTCAGATACAGCGGATCAGTGCCATCTCCAATCTGCATTCTCAGTTCGGCAGCTCGGTCACGAGCTTGCTTAAGCGTATAAACACCGTACGCACCGATAGCCATTTCTCGGCGCTTCTTGGTCACAGGTGACATATAGCGGATGAAGAAGGCTTTGTGGTTACCCTTGACCCTCAGCATCAAACCAGGGACGCCTCCGACGGTATAAACACCGTCCTCTTTGAGCCTTCGAATTTGGAGATCAGATAATGCAGCAGCAACTTTCGGCATGTGTCTTACTTACCCACCAAAAAGACCATTTAAGGTCATTCTAGTGAGAACCCATCAATAGAACCATCCAAAAAACTGCGATTTGGCGGGAGTCGATGAGACTCGATGGGACAGCCGTTGCCTGATAAAGCGAGAAGATACAAAAAATCCGACACTGCATGCGACAGTATCGGACTTGTTTGTGGCGTCCCCAAGGGGATTCGAACCCCTGTACCAACCGTGAAAGGGTTGTGTCCTAGGCCTCTAGACGATGGAGACGCTATCTAACTGTGGTGGAGGTAAGCGGATTCGAACCGCTGACCCCTTGCATGCCATGCAAGTGCTCTACCAACTGAGCTATACCCCCGAAGAGAAAACGCATTGTATAGAGCACTTCTTAAAAAATCAAGACCCTTACGAATTTTTTTTAGAGTGTCCCCATGTAAGTAATAATGACCGCGTTAATCAAGTCAATCAAGAAGGCACCGACTAAACTGACAATTAACCAAGCCCTGGCGTTGGAGCCGTATTTTTCAGACAAGGCTTGCATAACCGCCAAACCGTTTGCGGTCGAGCCCATCGAAAAACCGACGCCGCCGACACTTAACATGACCGTGTCATAGCTCTTGCCAAAAAGCAAAAAGATGAAAAACCACGAGAAAACCAGCACCAAGACCGCTTGAGCCAGCAAAATCACCAACATTGGAATAGCCAAATTAACCAATTCAGCTAATTTCAAGCTATTCACGGCCATGGTCACAAAAAGCACCAGACTGATGTCGGCGACAGCATTAAGGCCTACGCCATCAATTC
>OGEA01001106.1_pt1 | contig 13542 bp, 8 predicted proteins | sample 1570531 | NCBI WGS metagenome assembly OGEA01 (sample SAMEA2581973, study PRJEB24529) | metagenome | biome: Human gut stool | place: China | collected 2011 | reverse complement strand
AAGAGCTCGGCTGGGCCGACGACAAGGAAGAACTGGAAACGGGCATTCGCTGCATCGGCGCTCCGATTCGCGACAAGACCGGCCGCATTGTGGCCACCGTCACCGTCGCTTCGAGCATCGAAATGCGCCACAAGCCCGACTGGGTACGGCATCTTCTGAGCGCCGTCAACGCCGTTTCGGCTTCTCTGGGATGGCTTGCTCCGGACAACCGCATCTGACGTTCACAAAGACAAAACGGACGCCGGCTTTTCCGCTGCGTCCGTTTCACGATTTCAAACGGGAGTTTCTATGGCTTCCGTTTTCGTTTGAGCGTTCAGAGCACGCCGCGTTCGGCGGCTGCTTCCTGCGCCACCTTCACCACGCGGCGGGCCAGAGCCGATGTCGGATCAATGATGAAGACTTCCTTGCCGGCAATCGTCATGAACCCCTCATCAAGGATAAGCGGCAGTTCGGTGCACCCCAGAATCAGCACATTGCAGCCGTGCGTCTTGACGAGATACTCGGCCGCACTGCAGAGATCCTCGCGGCACACGCCGTCGGTAAAGCCCGCCTTGGCGCCCTGAGGTCCGTAAATGGCGGCCATCACGCGCGCCTGATGTTCGTCATCGGGCACGTACATGGGCATTCCCATGGCTTCTGCCTTCTGACCGTAGAGCCCGGAGCGGACCGTACCGGTCGTCGCCATCAAGCCGATCACAGCCTTGTCGCCGAACTTCTCCTGAATCTCCTGCATCGTCACCTGCTGCATATTGATGAAGGGAATGCCGACGAAGGGTTCGATCAAAGCCACAAAAGCGTGCGCAGTGTTGCACGGCACAATGATGCAGTCACAATCGTCTTCTTCAAGGCGCTTGGCACAGTTGTACATGGAAAGCGTTGGGTTGTCACCGCCTTCGAGCAAGCACTTCGTGCGATCCGGAATCTGAGGATTCTGTTCGACCACGAGCTTGAAGTGTTCCTGATCAGTCTTGGCGGGCGTCGCCTTGACAATCTTGTCGTACAGATCAACCGTCGCGGCAGGCCCCAGACCACCGATCATGCCCACTTTAAAGGGCTTGGGCAGCGGTGTGACGTCGGCGGTCAAAAGAGCCTGAGCGTACTCTGCGGCCGACAAGCGGCCCGAATCGCAGGCAGGGTCGATCAGACGCACAGTAAATTCCGTCTGCAGCTCCGCAAAGAAGCGATGAGGGCATCCGCAGGCAAAGCCGATCACGTCGGCGCCGGCTTTCTGCAGTCGCTTTACCGCATTGAAGTTGTTGATCTTGCGTGCCGCTTCCTTGAGCGCATCCGTCGCATCGGCGGGCGCTTCCACGAAGTCGCCTTCGTCGAGCAATACCCTTACGGATGCATCCTTGGCAAGAATCGCCGCCTTGATCTCAAGAGCCGTGTCGCAATGGTGTCCAACCACAAGACCGATGGTTTTCACTTTTTCTCTCCTCCAACTCTAAGAGCGCACAAACGCCGCCCGCACCCTCGTCGTCGGGCTTCGTCTGTATCCTACTGAAAGGATAACCGCTTCGCGCCGAACTGTCTTCAACGAGCTCTTCAAACTTAGAGCCTTCTTAGGGCTTCCCACTGTTTGGCGAGTCGCTTGACACTCACTGGCATCGGTGTGCGCAATTCTTGTGCAAACAACGACACGCGAAGTTCTTCAATCATCCAACGGAAATTTTCCAACCGCTCGTCGACGGAACCCTTACGGGCCGCCATCTCGCGAGCAAGGGGCACGGCAAGCTTTTGGATTTCGGCAGTGTGCCCCGCGTCACGCGCCGGATCATTGCGCAGACGCTCCAGACGCACATTGATCGCCTTGACGTAACGCGGATAGTGCTTGAGGCGTTCAAAGGGCATGTTCAGCAGGAAATGCGGCACAAAGAGTCCCTGCAACTGACTTTCGATGTCCTTGACCGCCTCCGGAAAGGCGCGCGCGGCCTGCAGTCTCTTGTTGAGTCCCGTGAGTTCGGCTGCCACGGTTTCCATCAGACGCAGGTACTCACCGCCGATGAGCGTCAGACGCGAGCGTGCCTCGTCTTTTTTCTGTTGAAACTGCAGCTCATTGACCGGCCAGTCGCCTTGCATCGCAGCGGTCTCGACGGCTGCTGCCGTCAAGTCCGAACGTAATTCTTCAAAGCTCTCAAAACGCTTGGCGATCGGCGCAATGACGGCACACTGCATCTGCACGCGCTGCAATCCGTTCAGATTGCGCTCCAAATAACGCACTTGTTCACGAAGTTGCAACTGAAAAAGCCGCCGCAAACCGGCGCGATGCGCCTTTCGAGCATCCTGCAAATCGTCAAACACGTCCAAAGCACACGAATCTCCCTTGTCCACCAAAGCCGGATGTCCTATCAGCGTGAGCCCCCGGCGGCGAATTTCCATGAGTTCCGGCAATTCCCCAAACGTCCAATTGGTAATGTTGTCTGTCAGGTCCGCCGAAACGGAAGCGTCGGCCTGCGCCACATTGCGGAAAGTCTCCTGCGCCTGGGTACCGAACTCGGCACGAAGCTCGGCCAAATTTCGGCCCATTCCGATCTGCCGCCCGTGTTCGTCAAGCACCTTGAAGTTCATAAACAGGTGCGGCTGCAACATTTCAAGCTTAAAGTCGGTGCGCTCGCAAGTCGTCCCGGTCTGTTCTCGAATGTCGGCAATCAACGCGTCCCCTAGCGTTTTGGACTGTACCTGTACACCGCCCGTTCTCTCGAAAAATCCGTCGGCGTACTTGTCGATCGGCACACAATGGCGACGATAGCGCTGCGGCAGCGATTTGACGAGCGCTCTGACCTTTTCCTTGAGCATACCGGGCACCAGCCACTCGCAGCGCACAGCATCGATCTGATTGAGCGCGAAAATCGGCACGGCAAGCGTGACGCCGTCTCGGGAAGAACCTGGTTCGAAATGATAAGTGAGCGCCATTTCGATACCGGCAGCGCGGTAGGTCTTGGGATACCACTGCACGGTGACGCCGCTTGCGTCATGTCGCATCAGATCATCGCGCTTCATGAAGAGCACTTTCGGATTCTCTTTTTCCGCGACACGACGCCACTTTTCAAACGTGGAGCCACCCACGACCGATGCATCCAGAATCTTGTCGTAAAAGGCGTAGATCGTCTCGTCGTCAACGAGCACGTCCGGGCGACGCGTCTTGTTTTCGATCTCTTCGATTTCTCGCACCAAGCGCTTGTTGTGCGCAAAGAAAGGCGCACGCGTTTCGTACAATCCTTCGACCAGCGCCTGACGAATGAATATGTCGCGTGCCACGACCGGATCGTGCGGCGCAAATTGCACACGGCGATCGGTGTAAACGGACAAGCCGTAAAGCGTACCGCGCTCAAGCGCCACCACTTCGGCACGCGTCTTTTCCCAATGCGGCTCGCTCCAACTCTTTTTGATGAGGTGGCCGGCAGCCCTCTCAATCCATTCGGGTTCAATATCGGCCACACATCGCGCAAACAAGCGGCTTGTTTCCACCAACTCGGAAGCCATCAGCCATTTGCCGGCCTTCTTTGCCAACGCAGAACCCGGCCAGACCCAAAAGCGAATGCCGCGCGCTCCCAGATAAGGAGCCGCCCGCAGGTCGGCCGACAAATCACGCATACCGAGATTGCCCAAAAGCCCTGTCAGAAGAGAGGCATGCAAGGCCTCGTAGTCGGCCGGCTCCTCACTCGTCTTCCAGCCGATTTCTTCCGTGAGTTCCTTCAGTTGACGCCACACATCGCGCCACTCTCGCATACGGCGAGGAGAAATGAAGTTGCGATGCAGCTTTTCGGTGAGCTCTCGATTGCTTGTCTTATTGGCGCGCTCGGTCTCGAACCAATTCCAAATGTTGATATAGCTCAGGAAGTCACTTGACTCATCGGCAAATCGTTTGTGCGCCTGATCGGCTTGCTGCTGCGCGGGAAGCGGACGTTCGCGCGGATCCTGCACGGCAAGCCCCGAAACCACCACCAATGCTTCCTTGAGTGCTCCGCGACGAGAGGCTTCGAGCAACATACGGGAAAGCTTCGGGTCAACAGGCAGGCGCGAGAGCATGCGACCGACGTCAGTAAGTTCTCCGTTTTTCTCCAACGCATGAAGTTCCGACAGAATGGCGTAACCGTCGGCAATAGCTTTGGGCGGAGGCGGCTGCACGAAATCGAAGTCACGTACGTCGCCCAACTTCAAAGCCTTCATGCGCAAAATGACGGCTGCCAGATTCGAACGCACGATTTCCGGATCGGTGTAGTCCGGGCGTCTGGCCCAATCGTTTTCGTCGTAGAGACGAATGCAGATGCCGTCGGCCACGCGTCCGCAACGGCCGGCGCGCTGATTGGCCGAAGCCTTGCTCACGGGTTCAACCAACAGCTGCTCGACCTTGTTGCGATAGCTATAGCGCTTGATGCGCGCAAGTCCCGTGTCAACCACATACCGAATGCCGGGAACCGTAATCGACGTTTCGGCCACGTTGGTAGCCAACACAATGCGCCGGACGCCGCCGCTTTTGAACACTCGTTCTTGCTCCTGCGCCGAAAGCCGCGCATACAGCGGCAATATTTCCACCAGTCCGGGTCGATTACGGGCACGAAGCACTTCGGCGGCTTCACGGATTTCGCGCTCTCCGGGCAAAAACACCAGAATGTCGCCGCGCCCGGAGATCTGCAGCTCATCACAAGCATCGGCCACGGCGTCCATCAGCGTCTTGTCGTCGGCCTCATCTGTATCGTCCACCGGACGCCAGCGAATCTGCACGGGGTAGGTGCGCCCCGAGATCGTAAACACCGGTGCCGGTTTGCCGTTGATTTCAAAGTGCTTGGCAAAGCGTTCCGCATCAATTGTTGCCGAGGTGATGATGACCTTGAGATCCTTTCGCTTGGCAAGTACCCTCTTAAGGTAGCCCAAAAGAAAATCAATGTTGATGGATCGCTCGTGCGCTTCGTCGATGATGATCGTGTCGTAGCGCTTTAACAGAGGATCGGTCTGCGTTTCGGCCAGCAAAATGCCGTCGGTCATCAGTTTGATGGCCGCTCCCGGCATCGTCTTGTCGGTAAAGCGAACCTTGTATCCCACGATTTCGCCGACTTCGCTTTCAAGTTCAGCCGCAATGCGTTTGGCAATGGAACTCGCGGCAATGCGACGCGGCTGTGTGTGTCCGATCAAGCCTTTGGTTCCTCGTCCTGCCAAAAGACAGATTTTGGGCAACTGCGTCGTCTTGCCCGAACCGGTCTCGCCGCAAACGACGATGACCGGATTTTCCCGAATGGCTTTGACAAGTTCTTCTCCGTGCTCGCTCACAGGCAGACCGGGAGCAAGCGTCACGGGTTTCGTAATCGGATTGGGCGGCACAAAAGGTGAACGCCGCGTCTGGGCAACGGGCATCAATTCGCGGCGAGAGGATTCGTTCGCAGAATCCGGCTGCACCGTTTTGAGTACACGCCTCTCCGCTTTCATCCGCATCGGCTGTGCTTTAGATTGATCCTTGACCTGCTGCGCTTTGCTGCTCGCACGTTTCGATTCGTGTTTTCGCTCGATCAATTGTTTTTCCGGCATCTTCACAGCCTGCGGCTCACGACGTACGGCATGTGTGCGCGGCGCCGGCTTGGTTTCCGGCTTGGCAGCCGGCTTCTCGGACTCGGGTTCTTTACGGTTCTGCTGGCGTGTACTTTCCTCAAAAGCCTTCTTTACCGACGCGTCCGCGTATCGCAAGGCTGCTGCCGTAAGCTTTTTGCTGCCTGAGGAAGTGGGCACCCAAGCCTTAGTTTGAATCTGTCCTTTTTCAACAAGGCTTTTGAGTGCACCGAATGGATTGTCGTTTTGACTCATGTAGTTTGATTTTGACAGACCGCTTGAGGTCTCGTTTTTGCAATTGTTTTAGTGTGCAGACGAAGTCTACCGAAACGCCGATTCGCCTTACACCTCAACTTTAGATGCTCTTGTTTTTTTGTTAAACGTAAAACTTCGCTCAGCACTCTAAGTCTTTAGAATTTGGCAACCTAATTTCACCAATATGCTTTTTAGTTTTCACAAAAAGCGTTCGGAAACTGCCATGTCCGAAAAATACGAAACGATAGTCCCAAGCGAACCGGATGCCGGAGAGCGGCTGCAATGGGTTTCCTGGCTGCGAAGTGCAGCTCCTTATGTCCATCTGCATCACGGACGAACTTTTGTCATCAGTTTTGCCGGGGAAGTCGTTGCCGACAGGACGCTCCTCAATCATCTCGTGATGGACGTGAGCCTCATTGCCAGCATGGGAATGCGCGTTGTGCTCGTGCACGGTTCCCGCCCGCAGATTGAAGAGCTCATGAGTCTTCGCAAGCTCGAAGGACAGTTTTATAAGGGTGTGCGCATCACCGGTCCTCAGGAACTTGAGTGCGTCAAGGAAGCGTGCGGCGAAACGCGCTTTGATATCGAAGCGGCCTTCTCTCAAGGTCTTCCCAATACTCCGATGCAGCACTCTCGAATCAAGGTGGTTTCGGGGAACTTTGTCACAGCTCGCCCCATGGGCATCATTGACGGGGTGGATTATCTGCACACAGGCGTTGTCCGCAAAGTAGATGCTGAGAGCATTCAGGATCTGCTCTCGCGCGGAAATATCGTTCTTGTAAGTCCGACGGGTTTTTCGCCCACAGGGGAAGCCTTCAATCTCACCACGGAAGACGTTGCTACGGCGATTGCCGTTGCAATACACGCCGACAAACTCATTTTGTCGGTCGGTGTCGACGGTGTGCGCATTCAAGGTGAAAAACAACAAGACCTCACGGCCCAGCAAGCGCAGGCCCTGATTCAGAGCAAACAAGTCGACGACGAAGACGTCTACAACCTCGGCTATGCTCTGCGGGCCATCAAAGGCGGCGTTGACCGCGTTCACATTGTGCCTTACGCCATGGACGGCGGCATTCTCACGGAACTCTTCACTCACGACGGCGTCGGCACCATGATTTCCACGGAAAACATGGAGTCGCTTCGCGAAGCCACCATTGACGACGTGGCAGCCATTGTCAAACTGCTCGAGCCGTTTGAAGCCGAAGGCATTTTGGTAAAGCGCCCTCGCGAAAAAATCGAACGCGAAATCAGTCACTTCACGGTTCTCGAACACGACGGAATCATCTACGGCTCCGCCGCACTGTATCCTTACCCCGAAGCTGAAATCGGAGAGATGGCCGCCGTGGCCGTGCACCCGGACTATCAAGGGGCCGGAGACGGAGATCGATTACTGCGCCGTATCGAACAACGCGCTCGAGAAACCGGCCTCAAGCGCATTTTCGTACTCACCACGCGAACGGCGCATTGGTTCATTAAGCGAGGCTTTGAAGAGGCCACCGTAGAAAATCTTCCGATTGAAAAGCAACGGATGTATAACTGGCACCGCCGTTCTAAGATTTTTATAAAAACGCTTTAACAAAGAAGGAGCAAACGACTATGGCACGTACCGTGCATTGCGCAAAACTCAAAAAGGACCTCCCCGGCCTTGCCTATCCTCCCGTTCCTGGCGAACTCGGCAAGCGCATCTGGGCAAACATCAGCAAAGAAGCGTGGGACGAATGGGTAAAGCTTCAGACGATGATGATCAATGAATACGGTCTGAACTGCGCCGATCCCAATGTAAGAAAGCACCTTCTGAGCCAGTGCGAAAACTATCTTTTCGGCGATGGCGTGGATCCGATTCCCAACCACGTCCCTGTGGAATAAGCAAGACTCCGGCAAAAAGAGCGCCAGCCTGCACGGCGGCGCTCTTTTTTTGCGTTCCGATTCGGATTGTTTCGATTAACGGGCCTTTTCGATCGTCTTGACGCCTTCGGACGTACCGAGCAGCAAAACGTCTGCACCGCGCGCAGCAAAAAGTCCCACGGTCACGACACCGGGCAAAGCGTTGATGGTTTGCTCCATCGCCTTGGGATTCTCAATCATGAACTGTCGGCAATCGAGAATACGGCAGCCGTTGTCGGTCGTGAAGTCACGTTCCACAGGATCGGCGCCGAGCTTACGAAGCGAACGGGCGACACTTGACACCGCCATCGGAATCACTTCCACAGGCAGCGGGAACTTACCGAGCGTCTTGACGAGCTTGGATTCGTCGGCAATGCACACGAACATCTTGGCAACCGAGGCCACGATCTTTTCACGCGTGAGCGCTCCGCCGCCGCCCTTGATCATTTCGAAGTCATCGTTGATTTCATCGGCACCGTCCACATAAACGCCGATTTCCTCGACTTCGGAAAGATCGATGACCTTGAAACCCAGTTCAAGGAGTTTCTTGGTGGAGCGCTCGGAGCTCGAAACACAGGCGCTCGGGCGAATGTCGCTTTGCGCAAGCGCGTCGATGAAGCAGTCGACCGTCGAGCCGGTGCCGACACCGAGCACGTCGCCGTCCTTGACATAGTTGAGAGCCGCCTTGCCGACCAGGCGCTTGAGTTCGTTCTGATCCATTTGAAATTCTCTTTAGATGCTAAGGGTGTGGATGACGCCATTTTACCGTCCTCGAGCCTAGGTCTTTTACAATGGGAGCCTGCGGCAGCCGAAAGCAACCGGCACGTCCAATTTGTTGACAGCTTTTCTTCGTCCATGCTCAAGACCAGCAAAATCAAAGTCGACGACAAACTGCTTGAACTCATCAGCGCCGATAGTCTGCGCGTCAATCGCTTCGGCCTGTATGTGACGGTCGCGGCCATCGTCTTCATTCTGATCTTGTGCACGACGAGTCTTTGGTTTATCGACGACGAAAGCCGCAAGCTTGAAGCTTCCGCCCAGACTGCGGTCAACCAGTCGATCGCACGTCAGTTTGAAGAACGCACGCTCGCGCTTGCTCACAGCCTGGATGCACCCGCCAAACGCTTCTATCAAACAGAAGACTGCGAAGTGTTTGCCGTTGTCTTTGCGCTGCATCCGGCTCTCCGGGAAGTGGTCCTCGCACAACCCGACGGTTCCGTTCGTGCCGCCTGCCGAGGTCACCTCTACTCCGAAATGACGCCGCGCGCCGTAGGCACCAGCATTGCCGATCAGCGCGCCACTCAGGACGCCATTGCCTTCTCAATCATGAGCGAGCATCCGGTCTTCTCCGAACCGTACGTTCGACAGCACCGCATGACGACCTATGCTGACCTGGTGATTCCGATTTCAACCGGAGAAAGCGTCATCGCTTCGCTCTCGCTTACCCGTCTGCTGAGGGATCTCGTCGGCGAAGCCAATCTGCACACCGCTTACCGACTGGACATTCTGGTCGACGGCAGCAGTTTCCCGCCGAGCCTCTATGCGCCGATTCCCGAAGGCAGTGTCTCGGTCGAAACGCAGCTCTCGCCTTTACCCTACAACGTCTCCTTTATCACCACCAATACAGCGCCCAAAACCTTACTGGTGGATTCGACTCCCGCCAAAACCATCATCGTTCTCGCACTCGGACTCCTGTTTACGCTCACGCTGCTCTTACGCTACCAGATCCGTCAGATGCGCTCGGAAACAGAACTTCGCGCCCGCGTGGCCATTCAAAAAACTTTCAATGACTCGATTACGGATGGCCTGCTTGTTGTAGGGCTCACCTCGCGCGTGCTCTTTTCCAACACAGCCTTTGACAAGCTATTCGGCTACAAGGAAGAAAGTCCCGTGGGACTGTCGGTACGCGAAGCCATCGGCATATCGGTGGACGTAGCCGATCCGCAGCGCTTTCACGAAGGCAAAGTCGTTGAACTCGAATATACGGCTCGCCGCCGAGACGGCACCGAATTCGACTGCCATATTTCAGTGACGCCATTAAAACCCATTCAGGGCAGGACCAAATCCATGGGTTGGCTTGTCGCGGTAAGAGACGTTACCGAACAACGCCGCGCTCGTCTGGCTTTAGCCACCGAGCACGAACGCACCGTGATGATGATCGAATCCATGAATGCAGCCGTAAGCGTCGTTCATTTGGAAGAAAACAACAACGAACTGCTATACGCAAACGCGCTCTACTGCAAATACTGGGGGCAGAGTGTCGAAGGACACGTGCGCATCCGAGATCTCTTCAATCAGGCTTCCGCCGTCGGCCATACGGCCGAAATTCATGACAAGAAAAACGGTCGTTGGCTGTCGGTGACACGCAGCGTGCTGCCCTGGCCGGGCAAAGGCGCTTCGGAAATGCTCGCCGTCACGGATATCACCGACCGAAAGGAAGTCGAAAACCTGATGCAGGTACAGGCCAAGGCCGCCGAAAGCGCGTCTCACCTCATCACCATGGGCGAAATGGCAAGTTCTCTCGCCCACGAACTCAACCAGCCTTTGGCTGCGGTGCAGAACTACGCCTCCGCGACACTGACCATGATGCAAAAGGGCCGCACGAGCGAAGACCGCGTTGCCGAGGCGCTTACCAAGATCATCAACCAAACGCAGCGCGCCGCCTACATCATCCGCCGCATCCGAAGCTTTGCCAAAGCCAAAGGGGGTGAAGCCAACGTCACGACCGTAACGGTCGACAAAATCGTTGCGGCCACCATGGAACTTGCCTTGATTCAGGCCAAGCGCTTCGGCATGAAAATCAAGGTTTGCGTCCTGTGTCCCGGTCACGAACTTGTGTGCGACGCCGTGATGATCGAACAGGTTTTGCTCAATCTTCTCAAAAACGCGATGGAGGCCAGCCAGGAGACGGATTCCGAGACAGTGGAATTCACGGTGACGGCGACCGACACGCAAACCATCTTCGAAGTGGCCGATCACGGCTGCGGCATGCCGGTCGAACCCGATAAAGTCTTTACGCCATTTTTCACGACCAAGGTGACCGGCATGGGTATCGGTCTCAACATCTGCCGATCCGTAGTGGAAAGTCATCGCGGAAGAATAGTCATCTCTGAAAACGCGGGCGGCGGTACAATCTTCAGAGTACTTTTGCCGAATTCCACCTTCGCCCCTGCCGAGACTGTGCAACAGAGCGGAGATTCAGGTACGGCAACCGATTCCAATTCGCAATAGCATATGACTGCAGCTATTGTTGCAGTCCCCGACATCAGAAACAGAAGTAAAAGAAGCATATGGCCTACTCCCCCTATCAATCCGATGCCGTCAAAACCCTGGGAACCGTTTACGTCGTTGATGACGATGAGGCGGTACGAGACTCCATCCGTTGGTTGTTGGAAGCAAGCGACTATCGCGTCGAACTCTACGACAGCGGCGAGAGCTTCATCGCAAAGTACGATCCGCGCGAAATCGCCGTGTTGCTGCTTGACGTCCGCATGAGCGGCATGAGCGGCCTGGAAGTGCAGGAACACCTCCTGGCACGTCGAGCCGATATTCCGATTATCTTCATCACCGGTCACGGCGACGTTCCGATGGCTGTCAACGCGCTCAAAAAGGGTGCCGTGGATTTCATCGAAAAGCCCTTTGATCCGGCCGCATTAAAGCAGCTCGTCGAACGCATGCTCAAGGAGGCGCATGATCGCCGTCGTGCTACCGAGCAGAAGAACCTCAACACGGCATTGCTGCGCAAGCTCACCACACGCGAACAGCAAGTGCTTGAGCGCATCACCGCCGGTCGACTCAATAAACAGATCGCCGATGACCTCGGCATCTCGATCAAGACCGTGGAAGCACACCGCGCTTCGATCATGGACAAGACTAATTCCGGCACCGTGGCCGACCTGATGCGCGTGGTGCTCGGTGCACAGACGGAAACCAGACAGGACTACTGATTTCCAGCGTAATCGACAACACAAACAAACGGCGCAGCTCCAAACGGTTGCGCCGTTTTTGCGTCTCTCCGACAAACTCGAAATCCTCCTTCGGATTGCTAAAATGAAGCTCGCTTACGAAACGCGCTTCAGAAACTGACTGCGCCTGCAACCCACGGTTTTCGCCGCTTGCAGGCGTTTGTTTATCCATCTGTGAAGCGCTGATTTTTTTCGAGAAACACACGGAAGTCTGCGAGCGCAACACACAATGGCACAGGTCTACTTTTTAGTTCCCGGATTGATTCCCGGACCCGCAGCAAAAGACATAATTTCCGGCGCAACAATCGATCGCCTGCGCAAAACCATAGGCCGCTTGTCGGATGCCCCCGTCCTGCAGCCGCTCGGATCCTCCGTCTTTGCCAAAAGCGTGCACCTGTCCTGGATGTGGTCGGTTTTGACACGTCGCGCTCTTCCCTTTACCTCCGCGCCTTATGCCTGGGCCGTCCAAAACGGTCCGATGCTCTCGGGCGACATCTGGTCGCTGACGCTTAGCAACCGACGCAAGGACGGTTCACTTGCCCCGGCAAATCTGTCTCACGACGACATGGAGGCCGCCTGTGCGGCGCTAACGCCTGTGTTGCTTGACATGGGCTTTGTGCTGCAACGTTGGGATCCGCACCTGTATCTGACCCGCAAGAAAAAGCTCGTGGCTGCCGCCGCTCCTTTTGACGTGGTTCAAACGCAAGACGCCAGTCCCGAAACTTGGATTGAAGGGGCGGAAAAAAGCGAGTTGATCAAACTGCTTGGTGCCTGTGAAACGGCGCTTGCCGCCGTGGGCAGTCCCGCTGAGACGGTGTGGCTTTGCGGCGGAGGCGGCGCGTTTGACTACGTCTATCCGCCCACCAAGATCCGCTCGGTGCTCACCGACAACGAAGCTGTCAAAGGCTGGGCGTTAGCCGCAGGCATCCTTTTGCAGCGCATCGGCCATGTTACGGGAGCCGAATCGTGGCTCGAAGACGCTCCGCAGGGCGAATGTATCGCGCTCATCGAAAACCTTTACGAACCTTGGCTCAAGCAAGATTGGCAAACCTGGGAAGCGCGCATTCCCGAAGTCTGCGAACGCATTGATGTGCTGAGTGCCGCCTCCAAAAAGAAGGGATGCGACGCCGCGCTCATCGTTGGTACGGGCGACGGCTTTACCGTATCGTGTCCCAAGCGTCTTTCGTCTGCTCGCTCGCTTTTGGCGCGCCTTACCGGTTCGGACATGAATCCCGCTTCGATCCTCTTTCTGGAGAATGCTTCGTGAATACCCGCTTTTGTTTGCGTCCCTACGACAAAGTCGTCAGCGAGAAGCTTGAACACGCGGGCATTCTTCGCCCGATCGCACGCGCGCTTTCGGCGCGCGGCGTGAAGTCTTCCGACGATCTGCTCGAAGACTGGACCGCACTTTTGCCTCCTGCCTCGCTGCGGGGTACGCAGCAAGCCGCCGAGTTTCTGGCTGACGCCATTCAAAGCCACAAGCGCATCACGGTTGTTGCCGACTACGACTGCGACGGCGCCACAGCCTGCGCGATCGCCGTCCGAGGTCTTGCCATGATGGGCTGTCAGGCTCAATTCATCGTGCCCGATCGTTTCAAGCTCGGCTACGGTTTGACGCCCGCCATCGTGGATGCAGCCGCTCAAGCACACCACCCCGACATCATCATCACCGTCGACAACGGCATTGCCAGCGTCGAGGGCGTGGCACGCGCCACTGAGCTTGGCATCGACGTCGTCATCACCGATCATCACCTGCCGGGTGATCTCCTGCCCAAAGCCGCCTGTATCGTCAATCCCAATGTCAACGGATGCGATTTCCCAAGCAAGGCCCTCGCCGGCTGCGGCGTGATGTTTTATGTTCTCATGGCGCTTCGCACTGAGCTAAGAAACCGCGGCT
>OGEA01001099.1_pt1 | contig 13577 bp, 12 predicted proteins | sample 1570531 | NCBI WGS metagenome assembly OGEA01 (sample SAMEA2581973, study PRJEB24529) | metagenome | biome: Human gut stool | place: China | collected 2011 | reverse complement strand
CCCGACGAAATGCCCAGCACGAACGGCCCCGCGATGGGATTGTGGAAAAACGTTTGCAGAAGATACCCCGACACGGACAGCGCACCGCCTAAAATGAGCGCCGACGCCATGCGCGGCAATCTAATTTGCATAATGATCTGCTTTTGCGTCAGGTCATCCCCGCCGCCGAGCAGAATTTGTCCTATCTGAGACGCGGAGAGCTGCACGCTGCCCGCGAATAAATTCCAGATCAAAAAAACAGCCAAAAGGACGAGCAGCAGCAAAAAGCCGCACCACGTCCGTGTTTTCCGCTTCTGCTCCATGCCCGTCCCTCCTGTCTGTTTCAACTTTCCAGTCAAAAATTATTGCAGCTTTGTCAAAAAACGGAGCGGCGTATCCGCCCCGCTCAAAACGGTGTGGAGATCCACGACGAGGTCGCTCAATTCGAGCGATTCCTGATAAAAGTCCTTCGTCAGGCACCAGACGTTTCCGTCCTGCACGGCCTTAAAGTCGCCGAGCAGCGGTTCGAGCGATAAAAGCTCATCGATCGTCGTAAGCCCGCCGTCGATGATGCTGTTGTAGATGAGCACATCCGCGTCGTGCGCGCCGCTGTAAAATGCCTCCATCTGGATGGTGACGGTGGACTGGGCGTTCTCCTCTTCCGTGTTGTAAAAGGAGATGTCTCCCCCGCCCGCCATGGCGATGGATTTAGCGACATAGTCCGTCGACTTTCGCACATTGACCGCGCCGTTGCTCGTCACATAGAAGAATGTGACGGTCTTTCCCGTGGGCGCAGCGCCCAGAATGCCTGAAACGCTGTCCATTTTCTCCTCAAACAGCGCCGCGGCCTCGTTCTCCTTGCCGATGAGCGCACCGTAGAGCTTGACCCACTCCATGCGGCCAAACGGCTCGCTCTCGTAGCTGGACATTTCCACGAGCACGGGGATGCCCAGCGTTTCAAACTGCTCGATGACCTCGGGCGAGTGGTAGATCATCGTGTTTTCAAGCACCAGATCGCAGCCCTGCGACAAGATAAGCTCGTAATCAGGCTCGGAGTATTTGCCCGCGTAAAGCATGTCACCCGCGCTCATGGCCTCCTTCGCCTGCTCGATATACCAGTCCGACTCCTTGCGTCCACTCAAGCGGATGCAGTCGACCGCGTCCAGCTGGGCAAAGCTGTCCATCGCCGCGCTGGCGACCAGATAAATTTCATCGAGCGGCTGCTGCAAAACAGTCACGCCCTCCGGCACGCCGCCGGGCACGGCCGCGCCCTCCGCCACGAGCAGGAATTCCTGATCCTGCCCGATGGTGATGCACTGTTACTCGTCACCCGCGGAGGAAACGGAAAACTGCGCGGCGTAGTCAAGCGGCATGGACTTGTCAAACGACAGAGCATCCCACGCGACCGCCGCGTCTTCGCCGTTCGAACCGTCCTGCGCTTTGTCCCCGCAGGCGCAGAGCGTCAGCACGGCCAGCAGCGTGAGAAGCGCGCGCGGCAGGCGTCTCATCCGTTCACCTCGGCGCTTGAGGCGTCGAACGTCAGCGTGTAGTCGATCTCGTGCGGCGTGCTCATGGCGGTGGTATCGCCGACCACGGCAAGCGGCGTATCCAGCGCGGCGACGGGGATCTCAAACGTCGAGCCGTTTTCGGTCGAGAGCACCTCGCAGCGCTCGCCGTCCACGAGCATATAGTCATAGTGGCTGCTGCTCCAGACGATGGTGGCGGTCATCCTGCCGTCGGCCACGGTCAGGGCCGCAGGGCTTTCCACGGTGGCGCGGCCGGAGCCGCCCTCGAGGGTCACGTCACAGGTGTAGGTTCCGTCGGCAGGTGCTTCCGCCGCAGCAGGCTGGGCGTTGGCGACACGGACGGTATGGTCGTACCACTTGCCCTTGGAGCCGAGGATGGCCAGCTGGAAGTCCTCGTCCAGAGCCTTCACCGGGAGGTCGAAGCCGTAGACCTCATCGGACAGGCCGTCGGAGTAGGTGACGGTGTCGGTGGTGGGCTGGAGCCAGTCCCCCTCGTGGGCCTCGGCGTCAGCGGCCATGCCGACGTAGAGGTTGACGATCTTCTTGGAGACGAGGCTGACGTGGAAGGTCATCTGACCGTCCTTCACAGTCAGGGTCCCCTTGCCGTCATTGGCCTCGTTGGCATGGAACATGGAGCTGTCGGTGTCAAAGTCGGCGGTGTAGACGCCGTCGGGCAGAGCAGACTCAGCGGAGACAGAAGCAGCCTCGCTCACGGCGGAGGAAGCCGCAGCCTCGGAGGAAGCGGCAGAGCTGGCCGGGGCGCCGGATGCGCCGCAGCCGGTGAGTGCGCCAACCAGCATTGCACCGGCCAGCAGAAGAGCGAATTTATTGTTCAGTTTCATGATGATATACCTCGATGTGTCTATTTTACAGAAAAGATTATAACACGCAATGGCCTGAATTCAAAGCAGACGGAAAAGAAATTGCCCGAAAAGGCACTCCTTTCCGGGCAATCATAGAATCAGAATCAGCCGTTCAGGGAATCGACAGCGGCCTTGGTGTGTGCGACGTAGAGCTGCTGGATGTCAGCGACCTCGCCCAGACCGGCGATCTGGCAATCGACAGAGTCGAATTCGCCGGATGCCTCGAACTGGCTCTTCCAGGAATCCTCGTCGTCGCCAGCCATATCGTTGTTGGCGTGGTCACCTGCAACGACCATCAGGGGACGCAGGACGACCTTGGTGTAACCGGCGGCCTTGACAGCCTCGATGACATTCTCGCAGGCAGTCTCCTCCGGCTCGCCCTCGACGGTGCCGATGAAGACGTTCTTGTAGCCCAGAGCGTTCATCTGAGCCTGCATCTGGCTGTAGCTCACCTTTGCGGTGTGGGAGGTGCCGTGGCCCATGAAGACGAAGGCGGTGCCGTCCGCAGCAGCGGCGTCCAGACTGTCGAAACCGGCGGTCTTGACGGCCTCAGCGGTGATGGCCTTGGCGACAGCCTCCTTGTCGGCGTTGATGACGGTGGCATCGCTGCCCACCTCGCCCAGCAGAGGCTCGGCGATGGCGACGGACTCGAACTTATCGCGGTAGCTGTCCACCATCTCCATCATCTCGTCGTACTCCGCGCCATGCATCAGGTGGGTGGGCTGGACGACCAGGTTCTTCACGCCGTTGGCCACAGCGCGGTCCAGAGCCTGCTGCATGTTGTCGATCTTCTCGCCGTCGCGGGCCTGAACATGGTTGATGATGATCTGTGCGGTGAAGGCGCGGCGGACAGACCAATCGGGATAAGCGGCCTGCAGCGCATCCTCGATGCCCTTGATATCCTTCACTCGGCTGTCGTTGAAGGAGGTGCCGAAGGAGACCACCAGCAGCTCATTCTCGCCGATGTCGTCCTGATTGCGGCTGTCGTCCTTGGAAGCATCACCGGTGTCGCGGCCAAAGTAGTCAGGGTCAGCCTCTTCGCCCTCGACCAGTTCCTTCTGGGCATCGGTCAGGGCATCCCATGCGGCCTTGGCGGCCTCGCACTGGGCATCGGTATCATCGGTGCGCTCCTGCACATAGATGGCATCGATCAGGTCTGCAACGTTCTTTGCGGCCAATTCGTCAGCCTCCTCGCCGGAAACCTCGCTGCTGGCAGCAGATCCTGCCGTGCTGGAAGCAGTGGTGCTGCTTGCGGCACCGCCGCAGCCGGTCAGTACACCGGCGCAGAGGGCCAGAGCGGTCAGAGCGGCCGCTGCTTTGTGGATGGTGCGTTTTCTCATTTTTGTTCGTTCCTTTCCTGTTTTTGAACATGATTTTTGCTGAACAGAAGGTACAGGAAAGAGTGCCCGGCAAAACAAAAGGGGCCTTTCTGCTTGCGGGATGGCAAAGCAAAAAGGCCCTTTTCAGTTTTTTCAGGCTTTTTGGGTACAACCAATTCCTCGTGATCTGGGGCTTGCGCCCCCGTACCAACAGCGGGCAGGTTTCCTGGCTGAAAGCTCAACATCCACCGCCGCCTTCCCGGAACACACGTTCCAGTGACCGGTGCAGCTGCACCCTGGCGGTAAACTCCCTTATCACAGTGACGAGATCGTGCGGGATTTGCACCCGCTTCCCTTTTAACATGCCTGCCCCCGGCCAGAGCCGCGGGCGGTACGCACCTGCTGTTTTCTATTCAGTTCGCTGTTCAGTATAACATACTCAACGGAGGAATGCAATCACCACTCCGGGGAAACTTCCGGGCCCACAGGCGGTGTTTTTTCCCCGATCAGGGCCACCGCCACATCGTTGACATTGGTGCCCGTTGCCCCGGTGATAATCAGGCCATCCACTGCTTTCAGGGCGTGGTAGGAATCGTTGTTCTGCAAAGCAGCGTATCCGCTCCAGCCCCCGGCCTCCAGCGCGGCAAGGGTATCCCCATCCACATAGCCGCCGGCGGCATCGGTGGGGCCGTCTGTGCCATCGCTGCCCACAGAGAACACCGCCGCGTTCAGCCCGGCAATGGCAGGCGCAGCCGCAAGGGCCAGCTCCTGATTTCTTCCGCCAAGCCCTTTTCCGGTCAGGTGAACGATGGTCTCGCCGCCCGCGATGTAGGCCAGCTTTTTCCCCTGCCCTGCCTGGGTGCGGACAATGGAGCCAAAAAAGCTGCCTGCTTCCCGTGCTTCGCAGCAGAGTTGGTCGGTCAGGAGAACCGGTTCATATCCCAGATTCCGGCAGGCACTGGCCGCGGCACGGCAAAGCTCCCGCACGCTGCCGGTGATCCGGGTGGTCACATTGTCCAGCGTTTTGGGCGTTTCCTGCGCCAGCAGGGCCCGGGCCTGTGCTGAGAGTGCCAGATGATACTTTTCGGCAACGGCAAGCGCCTGGGCGCAGGTGGAGGTATCCGGCACCGCCGGGCCGCTGGCGATCATATCCAGCGGGTCCCCCAGAATGTCGCTCAGCACGATGCTGAACACCTGCGCAGGGGCACAGCGCTGCGCGAACCGCCCGCCCTTCACACCGGAAAGCCGCTTGCGGATGGTATTCATCTCCACAATGTCGGCCCCGCTGGCCAGCAGCCGGCTCGTGATCTCCTGCAGCTCTGCCCCGGGAACGAGCGGCTGCTCAAACAGCGCACTGCCGCCGCCGGAAAGCAGAAACAGCACTGTATCCCCGGCAGTCAGCCCCTGCACCAGCTCCAGCGCCTTTTGGGTGGCCGCAAAACCGTTTGCATCCGGCACCGGGTGGCCCGCCTCATAGCAGGCCACCCCGGGGATCTCACCTTTCACATGGCCGTACTTGGTCACGACCACGCCGCCATCCACCCGGCCCAGCGTTTCAACCGCCGCATGTGCCATCTGCCAGGCCGCCTTGCCCGCCGCCACCAGAAGCACCCGGCCCTTCCCGGGCCGGAGATCATGCAGCGCGCGGCGCACCGCCTCATCCGGCAGAACAGCGTTCAGGCTGGAACGAAGGATCACATCCGCATCCCGGCGCAGTGCAGCATTCATAGACTCGCCCTCCTTGCAGCGGTACCCGCCCCTCCGGGACAGTGCACCGAAAACAGCCGAATAAAAAATCAAGACCGACGATCTCTTTTGAAATCGTCGGTCTTGTTCCAATCCGAGTGGCGAGAATCGAACTCACGGCCTCTTGAACCCCATTCAAGCGCGCTACCAAAACTGCGCTACACCCGGACACCTGATCGAGCTTGTCGCTCACAGCTCAATCAGTATACCCGAAGAATGGTGTTTTGTCAAGCACTATTTTCAAATTTCTTCTTCATTTTCGGCAATGGCCGTTGTGCTGCCCACCGGCTGCGAAAACTCCACCGTAGCCAGCGCCACAGCGAACACGCTCTGCGCACCGGCATCCAGCAGAGCCTGCGCGCAGGCCGAGGCCGTGGCTCCGGTTGTCAGGACATCGTCCACCAGAAGGATGCGCTTTCCCTCCACAGCCTCCGGCCGGGCCACCCGGAAGGCACCCGCCACATTGGCCAGCCGCTCGTCAAGGGAAAGTCCCTCCTGCCGCCGGGTGGAGCGGGCACGGGTCAGCACGTCCGTGACCACCGGCACGCCCACCGCCCGGGCAAGGGGCTGTGCCATCCGCTCCGGCACATTGTAGCCGCGCTTTTTGCTGGAGGCCGGTACCGGAAGGATGCAGTCGTAACCCCGGTCAAGGCCCGGCACCGGTTCGGGCAGGGGCTCAGAGCCGCACATTCTGATCTCGCTGCCAAAGAGCAGGCGGGCCATCTCCACGCCCAGCTCCACAGCTGCCCAGGGCGCGCCCTGATATTTCGCCCGCAGCACCGCGCGGCGGACAAGGCCGGTGTATCGGTAGGGCGCGGCTGCCCCATCCAGCCGCCCCAGGTAGTGCTCGGAGCCGCGCAACCGCATGGAGGGTGCACGGCGCAGCTCTGCCAGCCCATCGGTGCAGTCCGGGCAGGCAGGCCGGCTGCCCAGCACCCGATCACAAAAAGGGCAGCGGCGCGGGTAAAGCACCCAGCGCAGCTGCCGCAGTGTGCGGCTCAGGCCGCTGTAATAAAGCATCAGTCGTTCTTGACCGCAATGATGACGCGGACCTTTTTTCCGGCAGCGCAGCCGAAATTATCGTACCAGCCGGTCAGCTGGTAGCCGTCCGCATCCACCTGAGCCAGCTTGGTGGGGTAATACTGGCCCTTGTACCACAGGTAGACCTGCACATTGTCTGCCATCTCGTAGCGTTCATTGCCCGAGAGCACCGAGGCCGCGCCGACCTTGTCGATCTTCAGGGGCATCAGCTGCATCATGGCCTTGACAGAGCCGGTGGTCTCCTGCCGCACGGCAATGCCGCCCGCCAGCACCGGATACTTGATGGCTGTGGTGTAGCTGGCCACCGCGCCGTTGACGTAGCAGATATAGGTCGCCCCGCCGCCGATGTAATTGAAGATCTGCTTGAAGGGGGTGCCCGTGATCTCCGCGATCTGCTGGAAGCCAATGCTCATCAGGGAGCCGGTGTTGCTGGTCAGCTTCTGCCAGGCCGTGCTCAGGATATCGCCCGAGACGATGCCCCACAGGATCTCGCTGGTGGTGGGCACCAGCAGGTTGGACAGGCGGTCTACCGCCGTGGCACCGGTCACAGTGGTAGTGGTATCCGAGGCAGAGCCGGAGCCGTCGGTGCCGCCCGTGGCCGCTCCGGTGGTGGTGCCGCCCGTGGTCGTGGTGCCGGAAGCGGAATCTCCCGCCGCAATGCCGGTGACGAGGCTCTTCAGGTCAGAATAATTCATGGCCAGATTTTTTACATCGTCCAGCACGCCGTAGCTCCACAGGTCGCCGGTCACATCGTTCAGGATGAGCCGGTCGATCTGTCCGGCATCGTTGACGGTATAGTAGCGGACATCGAGGTCACTCAGTGTTACCCCCGATGGGCGGCTGGGACGAACCGTCCCAGCCACACCCTCCGAAGTTGTATCCAGAATCTCTACATCGTCGGCCAGGGCGGCAGCGCCCAGCGCAGTGGCATTGGTATTGATGGTGCCGTTGACGCGGCGGTCATCGATGTGCTCCACGCTCTCGCCCTCCGGGGTGACCTTGATCTCTACCAGCCACCCCTGCGGAAAATTCAGGCTCTTGTCCACGTTCACGGTGCGGGCAATGCCGTCGGTACACATGACGGAGACCTTCTGCAGAACATCCGCGCCGTTCTCTTCCACCAGACTGCGGGTGGCGGTCTGCACGACACCGTAGAACACGCTGTCGGCTTCCTCGCCGGTCACGATCCCGGCAGCCTCATTGTTCATGCCCAGCAGCAGGGTGACGACCTCGCCCACGCCGCCGCCGTTGAGGGAGGACACCTGAGAGGCCACCGCAGAGGAACCCAGCGTATAGCTGGTGCCTGCCACCGTTACACTGGTGGGGGCGCTGGCACTGGGCGAAACTGCCGTGATGCGGCCAGCGGCGCGGCGGGTATAGACCCACAGCGTCTGTAAACTCTCGCTGTAATAATACACATCGTATTTGTTCAGTTCCGCAGATTCCGACGCTTTATCGTTGCGGTAGACCATCTTGGGAACAAAGGGCAGCTGAACCGTATCGCCCGCCACAAAGGGGCCCTTCAGGCTCTTGAGCATGACGCTGGAGGTATCCACCTGACCGTTGGAGACCGTGAAACCCAGGCTGCTGCCGTAGGCACTGCCGCTGGCAGCGTTGGCTGTCAGGGCGTTGTAGAACAGCAGGGCGCACTCCTCGTAGTTGAGCACCTCGCCCTGGCTGCGGTCCACCTGATTGCGCAGGCCCAGCTCACTGGCCTTGTTCAGCTGTGCGTTGGGGAAGGAGCCGCTCAGGTCGGTCATCTTATAGCCCATCAGCTTGAGGATGGCCGTGACCGCTTCTTCCAGCGTCACGGCATTGTCGGGCCGGAAAGAGCCGTCGGTGTAGCCGTTCATCCAGCCGTTCTGCACCGCAATGCGGACATAGGGCGCATAGGGCGAAGTGCCGGGCAGGTCAGTGAACAGGGTGCCCACCGTGCCCTGAGAACCCACGCTCTCGCGGTAGGTGGAGTAGGACACCAGCATCCGGGCCAGTGCACCGCGGGTGACCACAGCGTTCAGGGCAGCCTGCTGGCTGCTGTCCATCGCGTTCAGCGTGATGGACAGCTGGACCGCCGTGTTGGCGTTGCCCGCTGCCGCTGCCGGCAGCACCAGCATCGACACGGCAATGCTCACCGCCAGCAGAAATGCAAGGATTCGCTTTTTCATGGAAAATCCTCCTTAAATAAGGGTTTCATCTATACCTGGCTCCCCTTATGAGGGAAGCTCCGCAAGGCGCTGGCAAAGCCAGACCGAAGCGGTGAAAGGTTTAATCATATCTCAGCGCTTCAATGGGGTTGAGCCTTGCGGCGCGCTTGGCGGGCAGGTAGCCGAACAGCACGCCGATGCCCACCGAGATGCCAAAGGCCACCACGATGGAGTTGAACGAGGGGCTGACGGTCACATCAATGTCGCTGGAGATCATGGGCAGAATGCGGTTTGCCGCCATGGACACGATATAGCCAAGGACGATGCCCAGCACGCCGCCCAGTGCAGAGGTGGTGGCAGCTTCCACCACGAACTGCGACAGGATCACCCGCTCCTTGGCACCCAGTGCCTTGCGGATGCCGATCTCTCGGGTGCGCTCGGTCACCGACACCAGCATGATGTTCATAATGCCAATGCCGCCCACCAGCAGCGAGATGCTGGCAATGCCGGTAAGGATAATGATGACCATGTTGATCATCTCGTTCATCTCTTCCAGCCACTCGCTGGCGCTGTAGATGTAGTAAGCGTTGTCGCTCTTGAGCAGGTCGTGCAGACCGCTTTCCACCACCGCCTTGGCTTCGTTGGCGCGGCTCTCGTCCTTCATGATCGCAACAAAGTTCTTGGCACTGGACTGGCTGGAGAGCCGCATGGCCGTGGTGTAGGGCAGATAGATGCAGTCATCGTCGGAGCCCGGCTGCAGGTTCTTGTCCGTCACCTTGGCGTTCAGCACGCCCACGATCCGGAACTTGTAGGCCCCCAGCTTGATGGTCTGGCCCACTGCGTTGCCGCCGTAGGCCACCCGGTTGAGGTAATCACCAATGATGCAGACCTGCTTGTTGTCCTTGATGTCCATGTACTGCAGGCCGCGCCCCTGGGCGAGGGTATAGTTTTTCATCTCGGTGTAGTGCTCGTCCACACCGTAAACACTGGTGCCGTAGCGGTAGGTCGTGGTGCCCGCCTTGGGGGTGTTGTTGCTGAAATCGATCTGGGGCGAGACTGCGGAGATGAGCTCCTTGTTCTTATCTGCGATCTTATACACATCCTCCACCGAGGCGGTGCGGGAGCCGTAGCCCCAGACCTGAATGGACAGGGCATTCGTGCCCAGTGCCGAAAAGCTGTCCCGCATGCTCTGGGTCATGCCGTTGCCCAGACCCACGATGACGATGACCGCCATGACACCGATGATGATGCCCAGCATGGTCAAAAAGGTGCGGAGCTTGTTGCTCCACACATTCTGGAGGGCCTGACGGAAGGTCTCAATGATCATTTGTTCCCCTCCTGTTCTGCCGGTTCAAAGTTCAGTGTCGGCTGGACGATGGCTTCCGGCGCGCGGGAGTCGCCATCGTAGACCACCTGACCATCCTCCAGCCGGATGATGCGGTCGGCCTGCACGGCAATGGAGTTGTCATGGGTGATAAGCACCACCGTATGGCCCTGCCCATGCAGGTCCTGCAGCATTCCCAGCACCTCGCGGCCGGTGTGGCTGTCCAGCGCGCCGGTGGGCTCATCAGCCAGAATGATCGCTGGGTTGCGCACCAGCGCCCGCGCGATGGATACGCGCTGCTGCTGGCCGCCCGAAAGCTGGTTGGGCTTGTTTTTCAACTTATCGCCCAGCCCCACCTGCTCCAGCACCTCGCGGGCCCGGCGGTGGCGCTCGGCGCGGGGGATGCCCGCATAGACCAGCGGCACCTCCACGTTTTCCAGCAGGTTTAATTTGGGCAGAAGATTATACTGCTGGAAGATGAACCCCAGCATCTCGTTGCGGATGGAGGCCAACTCGTTCCGGCTCATCTTGCCCACATCCCGGCCGTTCAGCCGGTAGGTGCCCGCCGTGGGCACATCCAGGCAGCCGATGATGTTCATGCAGGTGGACTTGCCGGAGCCGGACTGGCCCACAATGGCAACAAACTCGCCTTTTTCTATTTTCATGGTGATGTGGTCGGCAGCTTTTACCGTGGTGTCGCCCATCTGGTAATACTTGCAGACCGCATCAAATTCGATCAGAGCACTCATTCCATCCTCCCATCAGAAGATCATCATGCCGCTGCCATCGTCATAGTAGCTGTCGCTGCTGACCGAGTTGGGGTCGTAACCAATGGTGTCCCCCTCCTGGATGCCGCTGACGATCTGGGTGTAATCATCATCGCTGACACCGGTCTTGACGGCCACATAGACAAAGCCCTCGGGTGCCTCCATGGTGGCATCCGCCTTGGAGGCGCTGGGGGAATCCTGGGTCACCAGCACATAGCCGCCCCGGACGATGGCCGCATTGGGCACGGTCAGGGCATTGGCAGCCTCAGCCACCACGATCTCAGCGTTGGCGTTCATGCCGGGGCGCAGGCCGTCGGTCTCGTCAATGCGGATGGTCACCGGGTAGGTGGTGGTGCCGCCGTTGGAAGCGCCCTTCATGGAGACGCGGGTCACAGTGCCCACATAGTTCTTGTCCTGCACGGCATCGGCTGTGATCTGCACCTTCTGGCCCACAGTCAGGGAGCTGATCTGCAGTTCGTCCACGTTGATGACCATTTCCAGATAGCTCAGGTCATAGATGACGCAGAGGGTATCGCCGGATTTGACCGCGTCACCCACCTTGGCATCCTTTTCAATGATGGTGCCGCTGATGGGAGAGGTGACGGTATAGTTGGCCATGGTATCCTGCAGGTTCTGCAGGGAGATCTCAGCGCTGCGCAGGGTCTCAGAGGCCGACTGGATGCTCTCGGTCAGGTCATCGCCGCTCAGCTCGATCAGGATATCGTCCTTGGCAACGGTCTGACCCTCCTGCACATGGATGGAGGTCACGGTGCCTGCGGCCTGTGCGGTCAGGGTACGCTCTGCCTGATAGCCAAAGGTGGCAGAGCCGATGGAGCTGACCCCGTTGATGGAGGCGGTGGCCGCCTGCGCGGTGGTCAGGCCGCCCGCGTTCTGCACGGCAATGGTCACGGTGCGGGTGAGCAGGTTGCCGGTACTCAGGGCATCCGTTCCGGTCACGCTGGTCACGGTGCCGTTCAACTGCTCAAAGGTGCCGTCCAGCGTCACCTGGGCGGTCTGGCCCACGCTGAAATTGGCGGCATCAGCGGCGGGGAATTCCAGCGTCAGCAGCATTTTGGAGCTGTCGCGGATGATGGCGACCTCCTGCCCGCTGGTCACCTCGTCGCCCTTGGCGACCTTCAGGGTGCTCACGGTGCCTTCCACCTCGGCACGCACATACTGGCGGTCCACCACCTTGTCATAGCTGCGCTGTGCCTGCTGCATGGCGATCTCAGCCTTTTCAAAATTGGTGGAAGCATCCGAGCTGTCCAGCGTGTAGAGGATGCTCCCCTCATCCAGCACGTCGCCCTCCTCAAACTCGCCGGTGAGCACCTTGCCTTCCACCAGAGATTTCACGGTGTAGGTGTTGGCAGGGTTCAGGGTGCCGGTGCCGCTCAAGGTGTTGGAGACATCCCGCACTTCAGGGCTGGTCTCCAGATAGCTGGGGTCCACGGCTGTGGTGCTGGCGCTCTTGGGCTTGAGCAAAAACACACCGCCCGCGATCACCACACAGACCACCGGCACGAGCCATTTCCAGTTCTTCTGCAAAAACAGCACCGGAGCCTTGGTTGTCTGTGCCGCAGGCGTTTCCGCACCCGGGTTCTCCGCGCCGTCCTTCTTCTTATTCCAGATCATCATGTTCCTCCTATCAGATTCAGGCCCACCGAAGGGCGGCCTGTCAGATTCCTTTCCTATGTATAGGTGTAGTGTATCGCATTTTGCCCGGATACACAAGCGTCCAAATTTCGTTTGAACGCTTTTCAGCAAATTTTCACAGATTGTAAACCTTTGTGCAAATCGCAAGTTGACCTGTCTGCCGCTTTCTGGTTTAATCGGGACGTTGTTTGTACCAAATCAGAGGAGGATTTTTTACCATGAATCAGACCAGTAAGTTCTCGGTGCGCGATATCTGCTACGCGGGCCTGTTTGCCGCCGTCATCGCCGTGATGGCACAGATCTCCATCCCCATGCCGCTGGGTGTGCCCATGACCATGCAGACCTTCGCCATCACGCTGGCTGCTGTGGTGCTGGGCTCCAAGCTGTCCGCCATTGCCACGCTCGTTTACCTGATGCTGGGCGCTGTGGGCGTGCCGGTGCTGGCCAACTTCTCCGGCGGCATCGACAAGTTTGTCGGCCCCACCGGCGGCTTCCTGATCTCCTTCCCCATCATGGCCTACATCATCGGCCTGGGCGTGGAGCACAGGGATGCCTTCAAGGGTGCTTTCCCCGTGGCGGTTGTCGTGGGCACTGTGGTCAACTATATCGTGGGTGTCATCCTGTTCGTGATCGTCGCTCACAGCACCGTGTCTGTGGCTGTTTCCGCCTGCGTTCTTCCCTTCATCCCCACCGCCATCATCAAGGCTGTGCTGGCCTGCGTGCTGGGCCTGAACATCCGGAAGCGGATCCCGGGGGTAAAAAAGGCATGAGCATCGTACTGCGCCCGCATCACCTGCTCTGCACCCAGGGCTACTCCGGCCATGGCTACAGCGAAGCCTTTGTGGAGCACATGAACGATGTCGTCCACCAGTTGCGGGAGGTGCCCGGGACGAAGATCCAGCTCACCTTCTCCACCGACACCCTCTGTTCCTGCTGCCCCAACAAGCTGGGCACCGACCTGTGCGACACACAGGAAAAGGTCAAGCGGTACGACCGCAAGACCGTGGAGTATTTCGGGCTGGAGGAAAAGGAATACGACTACCAGGCCCTCATCCGGGAGATCGATGCCAAAGCCACCCCCGAGATGCTGGCCGATATCTGCCGGGACTGCTGCTGGTTCCCCATCAGCGCCTGCTGCAAGAATATCTGCGAAGGCAAATACGTGAAATAATATTTTCCCCTATACAACAGGCCGCCGTGCAGGATCATCTCCTG
>OGEA01001086.1_pt1 | contig 13696 bp, 9 predicted proteins | sample 1570531 | NCBI WGS metagenome assembly OGEA01 (sample SAMEA2581973, study PRJEB24529) | metagenome | biome: Human gut stool | place: China | collected 2011 | reverse complement strand
TTTCCACTTTCATAACGCTCTTTTTTAGGTTGTAAAAATACTCCTTTGAAAAGCGCCCTTTGGCATGCAAAATATTGATGAACAGTGAATACAAATCCGCTTTGTTCTTATCGATAAAAATCGGTTACCTGTCGTCGTTTCAGAAACAGGCGGCTAACAGCCTGGTAACTGAAACGCTGCAATATTTTGTTTTCTTTTGCAGGCCAGCCTATTCTGCAATTCTCGTAAAGTGCTTAATTATAAACGTTTTACGTTTTATACTCGCCATTCCGTTTTTTACTGCATTTCTAAATATTACTTATACGGCTCGGCATACTTGGGCTACAATGGCATATTATTGCGAGATACATCCAGGCATTATTTCAGAGGCGATGGGGCATTCATCCATTATCGTCACAGAGACTTATCTAAAACCTTTTAAGAATAAGAAAATTGATGAAGCGAATGTGACGATCCTATCTTCGCTGAAAAGGAACTATGTTTGTGGCAAGTAGCTGATTTATAGTGCTGTTACTTTGTAGGTAACGGGAAGAAAAGACGCTGCAAATATGAGCATATTTCTTAAAACATCCAAACAAAATCGTACATTTTTTCTAATAAACTACTCAAAATAGGAATAAACACAGAAGAACACGTGGATTCTTTGTCTTAGAACTTTGTTAACGTCTAAATTTTGCAATAGATTTCCCGCCCCTCTACTTTTTCTCATAAGCAGGGGTAAGAAGATTCGTCATATATCGTATTATTTTCTAGTATAGACTACTCCAAAAGAGCAGGCACAAGGGTTTTCCCGTTACCTACAAAGTAACGGGAAGAGGGGGAGTGAAGCGAAATAAATCATGAATTAGTACAAACAAATTTTTTATTTATTAATTGTATAACATTTAATTTACTTTTATGAGAAAATGGACGTATTTAGTCGCAACCTTGCTCATGGCAGGTACGACGGCGACATTCACGGGATGTATTGATACCGATGAACCGGAAGGCATTGCAGAACTTAGGGGAGCAAAGTCTGAATTTATCAAAGCTCAAGCTGCAGTTGAGCTTGTAGAGGCTGAATTGAGAAAAGCACAGGTTGCAGAGCAAGAGTTAGTTAATGCAGGTTTGGCACTTCAGAATAAGTCTGCAGAAATTGATTTGCAGTTGCATGAACTGGATATTCAGTTGAAGCAACTCCTGATTGAAAAGGAAGAAGCTGCTACTGCACAAGCAAAAGCGGAAGCGGAAGCTGCCATTGCAAAAGCGGAAGCTGACAAAACTAAGTGGGAAAATGAAAAGGCATTGATTGTTGAGCAGTATAAGGAAAAAATGCTTCTTGCCGAAACTGCCACTGCTAAAGCACAGGAAGCTTACAAACAAGCTATGGAACAGATTGAAGCTTCTAAGTTATTGCTGACAGATGAAGAACAAGCTCGTTTGAATGGTGTACAAGCGCAAGTTGCCTATGCAAAACAAGCAATGGACAAGGCAATGTATGGATATTCAACAACTGTTATCAAAAGAATTCTGTCATCGGAAGTTGCAAATTCCACTACTACTACAAATCCGGATGAAAGCACGGAGACTAATTCTTCTACGACTAAGTATTATGTTTATCTTATTACTGAAGATCCTACCCAGTCTGCGGATGGCTATAAAGCCGGTAGCTTAAAAAAACTTCAGGAGCAATTAGCTAACTATTCTGATATAGTAGCTGATAATAATTTAGAAGCGGTTTTGGATAATGCATTGAAAAATGCAGAATTTGCTTTAGAAATGACGCAGAAGTATGCTGATAACTTGAAAGCTATCTTGGATAATGAGTATACTACTGTTGCAGATTGGGAAGCAGAAGTAAAGAAGCTGGAAGAAGAGATTGCTGCTGCAAAAGTCAAGGAACAACAATATAATATTGAAAAAGGTAAGCTGGAAGTTGCTAATCCTAAACTTATATCTGACTTGCAAGCTACTAGCAATAAGTTAGAGTTTGCTAAAAATAACCAGAACTCTAACAAGAACAAAGCTAAACCAGCTGCAGCTTATTCTAAGAAAGTAGAGGCTGAAATAAAGAAAGGATTGAATGATGTAATACCTAGTGGAACAACTGTTGCTGGTTATAATTCTAGTACTGGTACTTTTGCCTATGGTAAAGATATACTAATTACTGAAGCACAAAATCAGATTGATGGTTGGATTAAGCTGATCGATAAGGCTACTAAAGGTGTTGATTTGGAAAATATAGAATGGGCCAAACCACAATTGGCTACAGCTCTTGCAGCACAAAAAGAAGTAGAAGAGAACTATACTAAAGATTATAAAGCATGGGAAGATGCAATGGCAGCTTATGATGAAAGTCTGAAAATAGATTTGGAGAAATCAGAGGCAGCCGCTAATGCTGCAATAAAGAAATATAATGGACTTAAACCAGAAGATAGAAAAAAAGAAGCTAATATTGATGCTGTAGCTACGGCTTTAGTTGCATACTATAAGGATGCATTGGCTAAAGAAGCACAAGTTACTAAGGCAACTGCAACAAAAGGAAGTGATACGAAAAAAATCTCTGCTTGGTTGATAGCAGACGCTGATAACTTTAAAAAAGTTGTTGGAGTAGATTTAGGCTTTATCACTTGGGATGCTGGTGACATTGCTACTGCAAATGAAATTAGTAAAGAAAATATTGGAAAATTAATAGATGTAGAGCAAGATTCCAGTGTAAAGACTCCATTGGAAAAGTGGAAATCTGCTTCTTCTGCTGTATTTAGCGATAATTTCAATTCAGGTAATAATCCAAGAAGATTGCCAGTATCTAAGGACGAAGTAATAGCTGCGGCTGGTGGTAACCATGTAGACGCTTTGAAGAATGGTAATTATGGTTCTCTTGGTAAGATGATTTGGGCAACAGCAGAAACAGCTAGTCTACAGGCTATAATTGATCAGGTAGAAACTTACAAAGCTTTGAAAGAAGCATTTACTGCTCAAAAAGCTGTAGAACAGACTACTCAAGATAAAGCAAATGCTGCTTTGGCGGATGCTGTAGATAAAGCTAAGAAAGCTAACGACGAAGCCCAGGCTGCTTATGATAAAGTCTTTAAAGAAGTAAATGATAATATTGCAACAGTACAAAAAGAATATGGCAATAACGAAATTATCAAAGGCAAGATTGAAACGGAAATCACTGTTTATTTGAATAATAACTTTACTAATGGTGATTTAGGTTCCTTGGAAGCTATCAAAAACTTGGTTAAGGAAGAATACATGATTGCTCTGGCAAATGTCACTGCCGCTAAGGCCGATGTTGCTAAAGCTAAGAGAAATATAGAGAAATTAGCAGCAGGTACTTATACTGATACAGATTATATTACTGAATCATTGGTAAGTATTCAGGAAAAGATCAAAGTAAAACAGGCTGAATATGATGCTGCCAAGGCAGACTATGATACTGCAAGCGCTCAGTTGAAAGCACTTCTTGCTATCTTCTTGAAATAATTCCCTAACTACGTAAAAGTAACAAGATGATAAAAAAACTATGCACATTACTTTTGCTGACCTGTATGACAGCTGCGCCTTCAATGGCGCAGCGTTACAGCAGCAGTGATGATGCGTCGTTTGCCCCGAAGAAAGGACAGTGGCAGGTTTCAGTCCTGCTTGGTAGCGGAAAGTTTTTTAACGAAAACACTTCTTATCTGCTTCCCAAGTTCTCCAATGACGGAGGAGTAGTCGGACTTCCAAATGGAGGGACGGATAACTCCGGCGACCTGAAGCGCTATCTGAACATCGGGAGTCTGAATAATAATAGTCTGGTCAATATAGCCGGAATTGAAGGTAAGTATTTCGTGTCTGACAATTGGGATGTAAATTTCCAGTTCAGCATGAACGTCAGCCTCACTCCTAAGAAAGACTATGTAGAAGGAGACAACAGTGTACCCGACATGATTATCCCTGCGCAAAGTTATATCAATGCGCAGATGACCAACAACTGGTATGTATCTGTCGGTTCCAACTACTATTTCAAGACTCGCAACGAACGTATTCATCCGTATCTTGGAGGCGCACTCGGCTTCCAGATGGCACGCATTGAAACGACCGAACCATACACCGGAGACACCTATAAGGATAGTGACGACTCGGAAGAACTTCCGTCACAGGTCTATGTTTCTGGAAGTAAAGCCGGCCAGATGTACGGTTTCAAAGTAGCTGCCGTAGCAGGTATCGAGTATAGCATTGCCAAAGGTTTTGTTTTCGGTTTCGAAATGCACCCTCTGGCTTACCGCTATGACCTGATACAGATTTGCCCGAAAGGATTTGATAAATATAACGCCAGTCACCATAACATCAAGATATTTGAAATGCCTGTGGTGAAACTGGGATTCAGATTCTAAGGATGAATGATTATACAAATGTATGAATGAAAAGAGAAAGCCGTTCAGCTGATAGTGCGGACGGCTTTTCTTTTTTAAAGAAGAATGAAGAGCTTAATGAACAGATATGTGAAACTTTTATCTTTTCTTCCGGGAATATGCCTGATAGCGGCTTGCGCCGGGCATCAGATAAAAGGTTACGTGATTAACGGCAGTGCACCTTTGCCCGAATTCGAAGGAAAAATGGTTTATATGAAAGATGCTTCGAGCGGGCAGCCAATAGATAGTGCAGAAATAATTCATGGAAAGTTTGCTTTTGCCGATACGGTGGCTATTGTGTCGCCCGTAGTAAAAGTGCTTTCTATTCGTGCCAGCAAATCGGGACTGGAATACCGCCTCCCTGTCGTCATAGAGAATGGTAATATCCAAGCCGATATTTCCGATGTGGTTTGTACGGGAGGAACAATGCTGAATGAACGGATGCAGGATTTTCTCATGGCTGTTGATGAATATTCCACAGCTTGCGAGAACAAGCAAACGGAACAGATAAAATCCGGATTTGCGGATTTATTGAAAAAATACATAGAAATCAATGATGACAATGCAATAGGAGAATATATCCGGACTGCCTATCGTTCATCACTTTGATGCAATCAGATTGCTTTTAAGACTATAAACTAAATTTCCCACATAATAATATTCTCTCCAGATATTTCCTCCATATTTTTATAGAAGGGAATGTTGCATAAGAGAGACAGAAATGTGCCCTTGTGAAAGTCCGTATTTCTGTATTGTTATGTTTTGAGGACGTTCCCGTATTTCCCATTCCCTTTTTCCCCCGGGGACGTCCTTTTTTCTTTAATCCTGTGAGTGATATTGTGTAGGCAACACCCCAAACATGTCCTTAAAACATTTACTGAAATAACTCGGTGTAGCGAATCCCACCTTTTCCGATATCTCAATAACGGTCAGTTCCGTATGAGTCAGTAATCCGGCAGCTTTCTTTAAACGGATGCTTCGGATAAATTCTGTGGGTTTCTGCCCCGTGATAATTTGCAGTTTGCGGTAGAGATTCATTCGACTCATACACATGTCGTCGCTGAAAGCTTCCACGCTATAATCACTGTTATCCAGATTCTTTTCGACCAGTTCGATTGCTTTTTGCAGGAATCGCTCGTCTACTTTGGAAGAAGTGAGGTCTTCTGCATTCACCTCAATACCTGACAAGAATATCTGTTTCCGTTTTTGCTGCAATGCCAGCAGATGCTGGATCCGGTTCTTTAAAATATCCATGTTGAAAGGCTTTGTCAGGTAGCAGTCTGCTCCCGACTGATATCCTGCCAGTTCGTTTTCGTCACCTGTGCGGGCAGTAAGCAGGATAATGAAGATGTGTGAAGTCTTCATATTCTCTTTCAGCCGGAGACATAATTCAAACCCGTCCATTCCCGGCATCATGACATCACTCACAATGATATCCACTTCTTTCTCATTGGCGATGGCTTCCGCTTCTTCTCCGTTGGAGGCTTCCCATACCTGATATTCTTGTGATAACTGCTGATACATGAATTGACGGAATTCTTCATTGTCTTCTGCAATCAAAATAGTCTTTCGGGCATCTGATGAGTTCGTTTCAGTTGCTCCGGATTCATCCGGTATATTCTCCTCTCTCGGTAACAAACGTTTATCAACCAGATTGGTCGGAAGATAGACACAGAATTCTGTTCCTTCTTCCTTATTACTTTCCACTTCTATAAAGCCTTGATGCATGGCGACATATTCTTTCACAATATGCAGTCCGATGCCACTTCCTGCTGTTGCTTGTCTGTGAGTGTTTGCCCCGATCTGATAATAGCGGTCGAATATATGGGGAAGTTCATCTGCTGCTATTTCCTGTCCGGTGTTCTGCACGATGATGCAGACGTACTGTATCCCTCCTCTGTTCTCCATTTTGAAAAACACATCGATTCTTCCTTCAGGAGGTGTAAATTTGAACGCATTATTGAGTAAGTTGTAGAGAATCCTGTGTACTTTATCCCGGTCAAGATACATATAAAGCGTTTGTTTCAGTGGTATGACTGAAAAGCGAATCTGCTTGTTGTTCGCATACGACTCGAATGCTTCGCAAGTAGTTGTGACAAATTCACTAATATCTGCATTCGTCAGATTCAGTTTTTCTTCGCTCACTTCCAGTTTGCGGAAATCCAGTAATTGATTGACTAATTGCAGCAACTCTTCAGCATTGCGATAGATGGAAGCTAACTGTTGCTTTAACTTGCCGTCCTGAATCTCCGACAGCAGACTGCTTAGGGGAGTGATAATCAGTGTCAGGGGAGTGCGTAAGTCGTGGCTGACATTCGTAAAGAAGCGGAATTTCATCTGTGTCAGTTGTTCTTCCAACTGTTCCTGTTGCTTCCGGTGCAGACGGTTGAAGTAGATCTTTATGACTCCTGCCACTATCAGAATAAAAGAAAGTATATAGAGGGTGTAGGCCCACCATGTCTCATACCATGCCGGTAGACGATCGATTTGCAGGCAGGATATGGGCTGTGCCCAACAACCGTGAATGTCCGTCGCTTTAATTTCCAGTGTGTAGCTGCCTTTGGGAAGTTTGGTGAAATACGCAGTGTTTACTCCCGGAGGGAGTGATTTCCAGCTTGCATCCCATCCTTTCAGACGGTAAGCATAACTGATTTGTCCGGCGTACAAGTGTTCCAGCGTAGAAAAGGAGATTTCTACATTGATATTATCAGGATTCAATTCTATTTGCCGGGTATTTATACCTGTTATTTGTGTTTTTCCGTCTATTTTGATGGAGGATATAACGGGCTTTATATCATTGGGAGATTGATCCAGTTCTGCAGACGGAGTAATCAAGCAAAAAGCACCAATCCCTCCGAGGCAAATCGCCCCGTTTTCCATTTTGCGGATGGAAAGGAAATAATCCATTTGAATGAAGCGGTCGGAATTATACATTATTCTAAATGAATGATTCGTCGGATTGTATTCTTTTACGTATGGGTCTGCCAATATCCACAAATGTCCCAAGTCGTCTATCTCCATCCCTTTGATGGCGTCTCCATTAGTGTTGCAGGCATTTTCTTCCCGGGAGATAACTTTTGTTTGCGGATGATAGCTGTACACATTTCCTTCCAAAGTAGCTACCCACACTTTTCCATCAGGAGCGATGAGGACAGATGAATAGTTTTCTCCTTTCCGAATCGTATGTCTTTCTCCTTTCGGAGAAAAATATTGGAACTCCAATGCTTCTGTAATACAGAATATCGTTCCGTCCGCAGCAACTGCCAGGCCGTTTATCATATTCGTACCGCCCTGAAACTTTTTGAGTTCCCCTTTGGAAAGAGAATATTGATAGATGGCATTTTCTGTGCCTATCCATAAGTTTCCCCGATTGTCTTCGCTTAATACACGAATCTGTCGGGCATCCGGCAGTTGGATCTCTTTCGTCAGTTTCATCTTCATGTCTTCATGTTGCAGATGCAATAGACACGCATTATCGGATGCAGCCCAGATTCCGGGTTGAGTATGACATTTCTCGATACATTTTATGATATTATACTTTCCTGTTTCTTCGGAAAAATCCGATGCAAAAGAAATCTGTTCGGAGGCGGGATGATAGATGGATAATCCGGTTCTTCCCTGCCATATCCAATAATAGTCTTTTTCTTGAATCGTTCTGTCTGCCATCACCGGATAACCGGTGATAGCGGACATGGCAGAAGTGGGGTAACGTTTAATTTTGTTGGCGTCGAACGAGAGGATGAACGTATGGGGAGAATATCCTGGAACCCATACATTACCGGCACGGTCTTCAATGATTCTATCCAATATTTTTCTGCCTTTAGGTAGAAAATTTTCCGTATCGATAGGGTGAAGTGCGTCATCTATAATCCGGTAAGCATATAAATCGTCCATCGCCGAAACCCACAACACTCCCTGTCGGCTGTCTTTTAGTAATCCCAGTATTTGAGTCTTATGCGGTGTTTGTTCGTACCCTTCTAAGGTGGCGGGTTGTAACTTACAGATTACTTCTTTCGACTGTGGATTGGAAGAAAGGATTAATTGCACAACTCCTTTTCCCCAAGTGGCTACCCAATAACATTCATTTTGTATATCTTCAATCATTTGTACAGGCGGTGCGTCGCACGCCCATTGGTAGGGCAAAAAACTGTCTGTTGACGGATGATATTGTAAAAGACCTCCCGATCCTTGCAGTACCCAAAGTTGGTGTTTCCCATCTTCGTAAAAGTCAGTAACGTTTCGTCTCGTGCCCTTCCATTCTGAAGGATAACTCCCAAGACATTTGCCTTCACTGGAAAAGTGATAAATCATACCTTCGGCCGAAGTCCAGATGGTGCCGTCATGAATAGCCCGGACAGCATCGACTCTTTGCTTCTTGAGTTCCCCGTCTGTTATTTCATTGATTTGATAATTGGCTTTATCCAATCTGTATAAACCGCGTTTGGTACCGAACCAGAGATGATGTCCGTTGTCTTCTGCTAGACAAGTAATATCGTTGTTGGATAGTAGGTGAGGCGTATTTAAGTCCGAACGAAAGACATTTATCTGATAACCGTTGTCACGGCACAGGCCTCCGCCTTCTGTTGCATACCACATATAACCTTCGCTATCCTGAAGAATCCGGTGGATATGTGCTACCGGTAACAATCTTTGAGTAGGAAGCTCCGTGACGACGACTTGTTGGGACGAAACGGAAAGAGTAGCCAGTAGACTGAGAATGAGACTATAATAGTATTTTAAAGTCATGCTTTTTATTTTAATACGGACAGCTATGTTTTTTCCAGACAAAGATAGTCTTTTTTTACAAATACTTTATATCTTTGCAAAACAATGGCATATGCCGCGATTTAACCATACCACTGAAAATATGAAAACAAAAACTTTATTAGGCTTCTTTCTCCTCTCTCTCATGACTTTTTGTATATCAGCCTGTCAAGATGATGCAGAGATTATTTTATTTAGCGGTTCCGAATTAATCGACGAAACGGGAACCTGTACGAACACGATTTCTTCTACAGTCCTGTATCTTAATGGATGGGAAGCGGAGAATATCGGGATAGCTAATGGAAAAGGTGGCTACTCGGCGCAAAGCTCCGATGAAACGATTGTGACGGCGACAGTCAACGATAACAGGTTATGGCTTAGCTCACACGGTAAAAAAGGGAAAGTAACGGTTACTGTTAGTGATAAGGATGGTAATTATGTCACGCTGCCTGTTACGGTTTCTTATGGTGTACTGACATTTACATGTCTCGACCAGCCTGAATTCCAAGTGTCCAGACCTAGTGAAGATATGTTGTTATTGGACGCAGAAGAGGACTTGCAGAAGAAGGTGAATGCGGCAATGGCTTTTTATTCTTTTATTAATAAGGGAGATATCTGTGTGTTACGACCGGATGATGTGTATCGTTTATCTGAAGAAGGAGAAGGAGGGAAATTTACCTATAAGACACAGGATGAACAGATTCTTGCTGAAGGAACATATCGGATAGAATGGGCTTCACTGGCTGGAAAACAGAAAAAAGCTTTTGTCTTTACATATAAAGGTGAAAATGATGTAGAGAAACAACACACCTTCTTTAATTTTAGCCCGTATTTAGGAACTCAAAGTCTTACAAGAGAAAGAGGTCCGATTACTACGGCATGGTTGGAAGATGTATCTGATTCACCTTATCTCGAAGATGTTTTACCTGCAGATAGAACGGTTGTATATTGGGTGGATACAATGATCTTCAGTTTATCTGCGGAGGATTTGTAATCATTTGTACGGGCTTTATTGTAAAGCCCGTATACGTACTTCGGTTGTTTTCTCATTTTTCAATCCTTCTTTTACTTTATTGATATCCGTATCTCCGTAATGATAAGGATACAAAATGCGCGGCTTGATAATTTGAGTTGCACGTATCGCTTGTTCCGGTGTCATGGTGTAGGGTTGGTTGACTGGCAGGAAAGCGATATCAATATCTTTCACTTGGTTTAGTTCTGGAATATCTTCTGTATCTCCGGCGATATAGATGCGGGTCCCTCCCAGAGTAAGAATATAGCCGTTGTCACGTCCTTTGGGATGGAACTTATCTCTGCCGGGAGTCGTATTATAGGCCGGTACGGCTTCCAGTTTGATATCATCTGCCAGTTGAAGCACATCGCCGTTCTTCATTTCCTGTCCTCTGTTCAGCATTTTCCGGCAATTAGGATTAGCAATAATTCTGGTCCCGCTTGTTTCGATAGCTGCTATTGCTTTGGTATCGAAATGGTCGCCATGTTCATGCGTAATCAGGATGAAATCCGCCTTCGGCTGTTGTGTATAGTCGGCGTAATCGGATACTGGATCAACGAATATTTTTTGTCCTGCATATTCCAGCAATAAGCTGGCATGTTTGAAGAAAGTGATCTTCAGGCTTTTCCCATTTTGGGTGGTAAATGAATCCATTTCAAAGTTTTGCATCTTTGTAGTCAGGTTAGTTGGGTTGTTAAATGAATGGGAATAAGAAAATCCGTAAGAAAAGCATAATACGAATGCTAATAATAGATTCTTTTTCATATCTGTACAGAATTTGGTTTCCTGCAAAGATAAACATCCGAGAAGATTTATCGGTTCATATTCGAAATGATTCTTTGCGAAATTAACTTTCTTTTTGTGGAAAATAAGAAGGCACGGGAAATATTTCATTCCCGTGCCTTCTCTTATTATTTTATGCCTTTACGGTATTCTTATGCGTTCAATGCCTGTTCGATATCAGCAATAATATCATCCGCATTTTCGATACCTACCGATAGACGGATCAAGTCCGGGCGTACACCTGCTTCCATCAGTTGCTCATCCGTCAACTGGCGGTGAGTGTGGCTCGCCGGATGGAGCACGCAACTACGTGCATCCGCCACGTGAGTAACGATCGCAATGAATTCCAGTGAATCCATAAACTTGATAGATACGTCACGTCCGCCTTTCAGTCCGAAGGAGATGACTCCGCAGGAACCATTCGGCATATATTTCTGTGCAAGGCTATAATATTTATTGTCCGGCAGTCCGCAATAGTTTACCCAGGCAACTTTCTCATTTTTAGAAAGATATTCGGCTACTTTCTGCGCGTTGCGGCAGTGTTGAGGCATACGCAGGTGCAACGTTTCAAGTCCCAGATTCAATAAGAAAGAATTTTGCGGGCTTTGGATGCTGCCGAGGTCACGCATCAGTTGGGCAGTTGCTTTGGTGATATAAGCACCTTTGCCGAATGCTTTGGTATAAGTCAGTCCGTGGTATGACTCGTCCGGAGTACAAAGTCCCGGGAATTTTTCAGCATGAGCATCCCAGTCAAAATTACCGCTGTCTACGATACAGCCACCTACGCTTGTAGCGTGTCCGTCCATGTATTTGGTAGTAGAATGAACCACGATGTCAGCTCCCCATTCAAATGGGCGGCAGTTGATCGGGGTCGGGAAAGTGTTGTCAACAATCAAGGGAACCCCGTGACTGTGTGCGATGCGTGCAAATTTCTCAATATCCAGTACTTCAAGAGAAGGGTTGGAAATCGTTTCACCGAATAAAGCTTTTGTATTCGGTTTGAAAGCTGCAGAAATTTCTTCTTCGCTGGCATCCGGATGAACGAAAGTCACATCGATGCCTAGCTTCTTCATGGTCACGCCAAACAGGTTGAACGTACCTCCGTAAATAGCGGAAGAGCAAACAAAGTGATCTCCTGCCTGACAGATATTAAAAATGGCATAGAAGTTGGCAGCCTGACCGCTGGAAGTCAGCATAGCGGCTACACCACCTTCAAGGGCAGCGATTTTGGCGGCAACAGCGTCATTCGTTGGATTTTGCAGGCGGGTATAAAAGTAACCACTGTCTTCCAGGTCGAACAGGCGGGCCATCTGCTCGCTGGTATCGTATTTGAAAGTTGTACTTTGATAGATGGGCAATACGCGTGGTTCGCCTTTTTTAGGCGTCCATCCTGCCTGTACACACAGGGTTTCCGGTTTGAATTGTTTTGCCATAATGTTATCGGGTTTTAATGTTTTATTTCAAAAAATGTTTTAATGCTGCAAAAGTAGGGAAAATAATTGTATTTTTGCCCTGTTTATGAGTGAAATGATACTCTTGCGAAGGAGATAGTTAATGTAGTTATGAAAAATAAACTCTATATTCTTTTATTCTTAGCTTTTCTTTTTTCGGGCACAACTCTTTGGGCACAGCAGAAGGCAACCCCGAAGGCGGGTGAAGGTATCTCTTCTTTTCTGTTGAGGCACAACCGTTCTCCGAAGAAGTATTACGACGACTTTATTGAGCTGAATAAACAGAAACTGGGAAAGAACAATGTGCTTAAAGTGGGCGTGACGTATGTTATTCCTCCCATCAAGAAATCACCTTCCGGAAATACCGGGACAAAGCAACAATCTCCGAAAGCTAAATCAACAAAAATAGGAACTACCCTCAATCAGCCTCTGTTTGGAAAACAACTGGCTGATGTGAAAGTCACTTCCAACCGTCTTGCCGGTGCTTGCTTCTATGTGGTCAGCGGACATGGAGGTCCTGATCCGGGTGCTATCGGGAAAGTTGGTAAATACGAACTGCACGAAGATGAATACGCTTATGATATTGCCCTTCGTCTGGCACGTAACCTGATGCAGGAAGGGGCCGAAGTCCGTATTATCATTCAAGATGCTAAAGATGGTATCCGTGATGATTCATACCTGTCAAACAGTAAACGGGAGACTTGTATGGGTGATCCAATTCCTTTGAATCAGGTGCAACGCTTACAGCAACGCTGTGATAAAATAAACGCCCTTTACCGGAAAGACCGTAAGAACTACTCTTATTGCAGGGCGATTTTTATTCATATTGATAGCCGTAGTAAGGGAAAACAAACGGATGTCTTTTTCTATTATTCGAATAAAAAGGGAGAAAGCAAACGATTGGCAAATAATATGAAAGATACGTTTGAGTCAAAATATGATAAGCATCAACCCAACCGGGGCTTTTCCGGCACAGTAAGCGGGCGTAACTTATACGTACTTTCCCATACCACTCCCGCTTCCGTCTTTGTGGAGTTGGGTAATATCCAGAATATGTTCGATCAGCGTCGGTTGGTGATGAATTCCAATCGTCAGGCACTCGCCAAATGGCTGATGGAAGGCTTCCTGAAAGACTACAAGGAGAAGAAATAACATTTTTACTTCTCCTTTCGTGAACAAAATAAAAATCTGAATGTTTTATATATGCAAATCGCCTGATGGCTACTTGTAGGTATGCGAATATATATAGGCTAGTGAATATGCCTCCCCGGCATAACAGGAAGATTGCATAGTAGTTTTGTCGTGTT
>OGEA01001059.1_pt1 | contig 13951 bp, 10 predicted proteins | sample 1570531 | NCBI WGS metagenome assembly OGEA01 (sample SAMEA2581973, study PRJEB24529) | metagenome | biome: Human gut stool | place: China | collected 2011 | reverse complement strand
TGATAGTCATGTCACTAAGATCAGAGTCTATTTCTTCCGGAAGTTCCACTCCGAAGTCGTTACCGGTTTTTTCCAGCGGTTTGGAAAGATTCAAAATCCGGGCGACGAAAGAAATGGTTGTTCCCTGTACGACCAATGAGACAATGGTAATAAAGAAAACAATGTTGAAAATGAGGTTCGAACCTTCTACGCCCGCCACTACCGGATAGGTAGCAAAGATGATAGGAACTGCACCGCGTAATCCTACCCAAGATACGAAAATACGTGATTTCATCGTGATTTTCCGGAATGGAAGCAGACAAAGGAACACGCTTAACGGGCGCCCGATAATAATCATGAAAACACCAATCAATAATGCCACGGCAGCTACTTCGAGCATTTCGTGCGGATTGACAAGCAATCCCAGGCAAAGGAACATGATGATTTGCGACAACCAGGTCAGTCCGTCCATAAAGGTGTAGATATCCTTACGGTGCATGATTTTATTGTTTCCCACCATGATACCGGCGATATATACGGCAAGGTATCCGTTACCTTTCAGTAAGTCGGTGATGGAGAAAGTGAAAAACACAAATGCCAGTAATAAGATGGGATACAAGGCTTGATTATCAATATTGAGCTTATTCAACATCCGGATAGCTAGCTTTCCAAGTACATATCCGGCAGCCGCGCCGACGATAAACTGGATGACGAAAGAGCCTACGATAGCTCCGACTCCCATACCTGACGATTGAATAAACTGTATCAGGACAATGGTAAGCATATAGGCCATCGGGTCATTACTTCCGCTCTCCAGTTCCAGCATGGGACGAAGGTTGTGTTTCAAGTTCATCTTCTGTGAACGGAGAATGGCGAACACCGAAGCCGAATCCGTAGACGACATGGTGGAGGCCAAAAGCAGGGAAGTAGTGATAGGTAAATAAATATTTGACCAGCTCATACCTGATATCCACCAGATAAAGAGTCCGGTGAAAAGAGCTGTAAGTAGTACTCCGACAGTGGAAAGCACGATACCGGGACCTAGAATAGGTTTGATTTCTCTGAATTTCGTATCCATACCTCCCGAGAAAAGGATAATACTAAGGGCCACCATACCGATAAATTGGGCGTCTTTCGCGTCGTGGAACTGCAGGCCGAGGCCGTCACTTCCAAACAACATTCCTACTACGAGGAACAATAATAAGGTAGGTACTCCAAAGCGGTATCCGGTTTTTCCAACAACGATGCTGACGAAAAGTAAGATAGAACCGATAAGTAGGGTGTTTTCTGCTGTAAATATCATAGGCAATATATTATAAAGTTATAAAATTGTCGTATTAATTCTCACCGTGCGAAGTTACACATTATTAACAACAAATAAAAACTCTTTTTGGATGTATTTTTGTGAAAAAAGGGAGTTAAATTGTCTAAAAAGACTAATTTTGCAAAGAATAATCTACATTATACTTATGGATTCAAATAATCTTACACCTTTGAGGAAAGGGGTGGTGGGGGTACAATTCTTGTTTGTAGCTTTCGGTGCTACGGTACTCGTACCGTTATTGGTAGGGCTTGACCCTTCTACAGCTCTGTTTACAGCAGGTATTGGTACGCTTATCTTTCATGCGGTTACGCGTGGAAAGGTTCCTGTTTTTCTGGGGAGTAGTTTCGCGTTTATTGCGCCTATCATTAAAGCGACAGAACTTTATGGGTTGCCCGGCACCTTATCCGGCATGGTTGGAGTAGCATTAGTTTACTTTGTAATGAGTGCGCTTGTCAAATGGCAGGGAGTGAGGGTGATTGAACGGCTCTTTCCTCCCGTTGTCATAGGTCCTGTTATCATTCTGATAGGTTTGTCACTGGCGGGAACAGGAGTGAATATGGCAAAAGAGAACTGGGTACTGGCACTGCTTTCGTTGGTTACCGCAGTCGTTGTTTCAATGAAAGCCAAAGGGCTTTTGAAACTGATTCCTATCTTCTGTGGAATTGTAGTAGGGTATCTGGCTGCATGGCTTTTCTACGATTTGGATTTGTCCGGTGTCAGGGATGCTGCCTGGATTGGATTGCCGCAGTTTGTCTTTCCTAAGTTCTCATGGGAACCTGTGTTGTTTATGATTCCGGTAGCCATTGCTCCAGTGATAGAACATATTGGTGATATTTATGTCGTTAATACGGTCACCGGAAAAGATTTCGTGAAAGATCCGGGGTTGCACCGTACTTTATTGGGAGATGGTCTGGCGTGTTTCTGTGCCGGATTGTTGGGTGGTCCTCCTGTGACAACTTATTCGGAAGTGACCGGAGCCATGTCTCTGACAAAGATAACCAATCCGCAAGTGATAAGAATAGCTGCTATTTCCGCTATCTTATTCTCCGTTATCGGTAAAATCAGTGCATTATTAAGATCCATTCCAAGTGCTGTACTGGGCGGCATCATGTTATTGCTTTTCGGAACGATTGCTTGCGCGGGTATTGGTAATCTTGTGAATAATTGCATTGATTTGAGCCGTACCAGAAATATAATCATTGTATCTTTGACACTGACTGTCGGCATTGGTGGTGCTCCTTTTAACTGGGGCGATTTTTCTTTGTCCGGCATCGGGTTAGCAGCTTTGGTGGGAGTAGTTCTCAATTTAATATTACCCAGAGAGGATTGAAATTCTATTCAAAAAAACATCCACTATGCGGGAGTAAACACAGGACTCCTGATTAAGCAGGAGTCCTTCTAATATAGAAAAAGATAGTGACGGTATATGATGGAAATAGTGACGGTATGGTTGTTGTATACCGTCACTATCCTTATCAAATACCGTCACTATTTTGTAGAAGAGAATCTGCTTGTAAAATACCCTTCTGTTTCCTTATCATTTATGATAGAAACTTCACAATATCTTCATCCACTGTACTGATACCTCCGATCCCGAATTGTTCGATCAATACGTTCCTGACATTCGGTGAAAGGAAAGCGGGAAGTGTAGGACCCAAATGAATGTGTTTCACTCCCAAAGCCAGTAATGCCAATAAAACAATGACCGCCTTTTGTTCATACCATGCAATGTTGTATACGATAGGTAGTTGGTTTACATCGTCCAGCCCGAAGATTTCTTTCAGTTTTAAAGCGATGACAGCCAATGAGTAACTGTCGTTACATTGTCCTGCATCCAACACTCTCGGAATGCCGTTGATATCACCTAAAGCCAGTTTATTATATCTGTACTTGGCACAACCGGCAGTAAGAATCACGGTGTCACCAGGTAATTTTTGAGCAAATTCCGTATAGTATTCACGGCTCTTCATACGTCCGTCGCATCCTGCCATTACAAAGAATTTACGGATAGCTCCGCTCTTCACGGCATCCACCACTTTATCTGCCAGGGCTGTCACCTGTGCATGAGCGAATCCTCCGATAATCGTTCCGTTTTCAATGGCTACCGGTGGCTGACATTGTTTAGCATGAGCAATCAGTGCAGAAAAATCTTTCGGTTTTCCGTCTTTGCGTTCGGGGATGTAATGTGCCCCTTCTAAGCCGCAGGCTCCTGTGATGTAAATACGATCCTTGTAGCTGGCATTTGCACGTGGCGGAACGATACAGTTACTTGTGAACAAGATAGGACCGTTGAAACTTTCAAATTCCTCTTTCTGCTTCCACCAGGCGTTTCCGTAGTTTCCTGCCAGATGCTTGTACTTCTTTAGCTGAGGATAATAATGTGCAGGCAACATTTCGCTGTGAGTATATACATCTACTCCTGTACCCTCTGTTTGTTCCAATAACTCTTCCAGGTCTTTCAAGTCATGTCCGCTGATTAATATACCCGGATTATTGCGTACACCGAGACTCACTTGTGAAATTTCCGGATTTCCGTAGCTGCTGGTGTTCGCCTTATCCAGCTGTGCCATTGCCGATACTCCATGCTTTCCTGTTTCCAAAGTCAGCTGAACCAGTTCTTCCACTGTAATATCATTGCGGGTCAGTTCGGATAAGGCATGTTGCATGAAAGCAAATATTTCCGGTGACTCGTAGCCCAGGTTATGCGCATGCTCTACGTAGGCAGCCATTCCTTTCAGGCCATAGTGTACAAGTTCTTTCAGTGAGCGGATATCCTCGTTGGAAGTGCGAAGCACACCGACAGTTTTTGATTTCTCTTCAAACTCATCTTCGCTTCCATTCCAAAGACATTCGTCGGGAGCATTTTCGATCTTTACCTTGTTGGCAAGTTCATTTTTCAGTTTCAGTCCTTCTTTGATTTTTTCAGTGATAGCCACTTTATCAAAATTGGCGTTGGTGATGGTAATGAACAAAGCATCATAGATAAATTTGTCTGCTTGTTCGGAAGGATGTCCATCTTTACGCAGATGTTCGTTGTAGACAGCAATTCCACGTACTACGAAGAGTAGTAAATCTTGCAGGTTAGCCACTTCAGACGTTTTACCGCACACACCTTTCAAGGTACAGCCGGTACCCATTGCGGTTTCTTGACATTGATAACAGAACATACTCATAACTTTTACGTTTTTAATTAGTCCAATATTTTATTTATTGAACGCAAAAGTAGAGGAAAGGTTTCAGCTGATTCTGTAACCAATGTTACAACAATGAATATTTTTTATCTAAAACACTCATTATTCAATTCATAAATCCTTAAAACAGTTCCTATTATTGGATAAGCCGTACCAGTTCTTCTTTCTGTAAAATAGTGATATGCTTGCGATCGGCTATCAATAATCCATCTTCCTGCATGTGCGCCAGTTCACGGGCGAGGGAAGGACGGGATACCCCGAAGTAATCACTCAATTCCTGTTGTGAACGGTCGAGGGTGATATGCGTCTGTTGCTGCTGTTTATATAATCGGAGCAGGTACGAAGCAAGTTTCTGACGAATCGTTTTAAACGACATAAAGAAAAGTTTATCCGATAAAGTCCGTGCATAATTGGCAGAAAGATTCATATAGTTTTCCAAAAACTGCTCGTTCTTACGGAATAAACTCAATACACTTGATTTAGGAAGTTCGATAACCTCTGTCGGTTCATTGGCAGTCACTTCCACCGGATAGCGGTTCTCCTCACCGAACAGAAACAGAGGGGCAATCGCTCTTGGAGCAGCGATGTCCTCCACTTTGATAAGACGCCCCGAATAATCAATCATCTCTCCACGCACGCTTCCTTTGGTCAGGATGACGAGGCGATTACACACAGCTCCCTGTTGAGCCAGGATTTCTCCTTTCTTATAAGAACGTGTATGGAAACGGATCTCTTCCAGATCGGCAAAAAGTCTTTCCAGAGTGATCCCCCGGAATAAGGGATTGTTGACGAGTGCAGGTATCATATATCAATAGTTATTTGATTTTTAAAATAAACGTTGTTTCTTTCTCCCGCAGCAAAGTGAGACTCCCGCCTGAAAGACGCATGATCTGTCGTGAAATACTAAGTCCGATTCCGCTACCATTTTCTTTGGTGGTGAAGAAAGGAATAAAGATATGCTCTGCTATTTCCGACGGGATTTCAGGACCGTTGTTTTTGATCTCGATCCATATTTCTTCCATATCATTGCAATAAGCCCGAAGCTCGATTCTACCATCCGGCTGGCTGCCGATTGCCTGGATGGCATTCTTCAGAAGATTGATAACCACCTGGGCGATGAGGTTTTCATCCGCATACAGAATTAAGTCCGCAGGAGAAATCTCCGTGTGGAAACAAATGGTGTCACACGGATTCTGATGGCGGGCAAGTTCAATCATCCTTTCTATGAACGCTTTCACGTAGAACAATGACGGTTCCGGTGCAGGTATGCGTGTAAACTGCCGGTAAGATTCTACAAAAGAGAGCAACCCTTTTCCTGTGGTGCTGATGGTCTGCAACCCGTGACTGATTTCTTCGTCTTTATCCTCGGACATGGAAAGAAGAGTGTCACAAAGAGAAGTGATAGGAGTGACCGAATTCATGATTTCATGCGTCAGAACCCGTGTCAGGCGAATCCATGAATCTATTTCCTTTTCATCGAGTTCGGTATTGATGTCGTTCAGAGCCAGAATACGCAGATGCTCTTTGCGCACATTGATTTCCGATACACGTATGGATAGATTAACGGTTCCCCGTTCGTTGTGAAATATCACTTGCAGTTTGTCTCCGGGACGGCAGTTCTCTATTTTCTCCATGAGCGTAGTGTCTACTTTACTCAACTGATGGATATGCGTGAATATATTCAGCCCCAAAAGACGGAGTGCCTCCTTGTTCTTCTGATAAACAGCCCCATTGTCATTGAGTACCAGCAATCCTGTACTGACAAAATCCAGAATCAGCTCGTAATATTTCTCTTGTTGTGCGGTTTCCGCTTTTACATTATATAAGATATGTCCCACCCGGTTGAGTGCCCGGTTGATCTTTTGGCTTTCGGGAGTACCGTTTTCTTCGGGAAAATGAAAAGTGTTATCATTATTTTCAAGCGCGTTAATCATGAAAAGCACCTGCTTGGTGTGAAGCTGGTACAGGCGGATTTGCCAGATGATGCTAAGTACCAGCAGACAAAGACTGACGCCCAGCCAACCGTATGATTGATGAATACCGAACCAGACGGTCGATATACAGAAAAGTACAGTCAGCAAAACTCTGAACCAGTACCGAATCCCCAGTTGTTGGATCTGTGAGCTCATAATCCGAATTTTTTCATCTTGTTATAGAGCGTCTGCCGGGTTATTCCCAGTTGAGCGGCCACTGCCGATAGATTTCCCGCACAGGCATCGAGCGCTTTCCGTATCATCTGCACTTCCATTTCTTCCAGGGTGGAGATACTCTGTTCCTGAATGGCTATCCGTGGTACGGATAATTGGAATAATTCAGCAGGAATCAGCGGACTGTCATTGATGATAACCGCCTTTTCGATGACGTGCTCCAATTCGCGGATATTACCATACCAGGGATGCGCAGTCAATTTATCCTTTGCTTCGGGAGTGAACTTCATCAACGACTTGTCATATTGCTTGCAGAAGTGAACCATAAATCGTTCGGCCAATGGGATAATATCCTCTTTCCGTTCGCGCAGGGGAGGAATTTCCACATGAATGGTATTGATGCGGTAGAGCAAGTCTTCCCGGAATTCGCCTTTCGCTACCATCTCCTGCAGGTTCCGGTTCGTGGCACATATCAGTCGGATATCAATAGGAATTGGCGTGTTACTTCCCACTTTCACAATGCTTCGCCGTTGGATGGCGGTTAGTAGCTTTGCTTGCAGATGGTAGGGCAAGTTTCCTATTTCGTCGAGAAACAGCGTACTCTTTTCGGCAGCCTCGAACTTACCTGTCCGGTCGGTGTGTGCATCAGTGAACGACCCTTTTACATGTCCGAAAAGCTCACTCTCGAATAAAGATTCGGTGATGGTTCCCATATCCACAGCAATCATTTCTTTATATTTGCGGTTGGAAAGCACATGGATTTCCCGTGCCAGCATCTCTTTTCCCGTTCCGTTTTCACCCGTTATCAAGAGGTTGGCATCGGTGACGGCAACCTTTTTAATCAAAGCCCGTAGTTGTTGCATAACCTTGCTTTCTCCCCAGTACATAGGCGAGTGAACAGGCTTTTCTTTACTTGCCGTTTTCCTGTCGTTGTGCGTAGAGGTTGCTGCGGTTTGCAGTGTTTCCACCAGTTTCTGGTTGTCCCAGGGTTTGACGATAAAGTCCGTTGCTCCCTCTTTAATACCCCGGATAGCCAGTTCAATATCGGCATAAGCCGTAAAAAGTACGACCGGAAGATCCGGACGTACTTTTTTTATTTCATGTAACCAGAATAATCCCTCATTGCCGGTATTGATGCCCGATGTGAAATTCATGTCCAGCAATACCACTTCCGGTATTTCCTCCCGTAGGACGCTCGTCAGGGTGACAGGCGAGGAGAGTGCAACGACCTTTGAGAAATAACTTTTTAAAAGGATTTGTATGGCAGTCAGCACCCCTTTATTGTCGTCTACAATGATGATTGTTCCAGATTTACTCATTTTCGTTCAAGTTTGTAAAGCGCAAACTTACGAAAAAAGGATGTGATAATTCAAGAATCGTAATTCAAAATTGATTTTATCCCCCTTGTATCTCCAATCATAACCACTGGAACTTCAATCCGAATGATAAACTAAGGTAGTCACGTGGACGGAGATAACTATTGTTTACCGCACTAATCACATAAAGGTCACACGTACTTATTTCATAGAAAAAGGTTACAGACTTGGCCATAAATCTACGTTGCGGGTCAATGTCATAGGTCAGGCGTTGTCCCATAAAGACATGGAAACGCACTTTGCTTGAGAAACCATAATACCCTTTCGGATAACGTTCCGGTTCGTTCACCCAGAACTGATTTCCAAATACGGTATTCACATAAAGACCACAGGCAAGAGGCTCTGTCGAGAATCCTTTTCCAATATTAATGCTCCAGGGCATATAGTTCTGCTTGAGCGTCATGGTCACTTTTGCTTTCTTCGAAGAATATTTCGGAATGAATCCGAGCAATACATCCGTTTCCCACTGATTACGTTTTCCATAATCCCATCCTGTACCGAAAGAGAGCAATCCCATATTTCCGGCATATTGTATTTTGGAATGAGTCGGGATAATCCGTTCCCAGTTTCTGCGGAAACGGTGAACCCGATTATCGTAGCGGGTATGTTTGGTGTGCTTCGGTGTGGCAGGCAACACGGAGTCCGCTTTGATAATGGTGAATGAAGACTCCCCGTTACGAAAGGTGATAATTGAATCATCCTTGATGATAAAACGGAGCGAATCATCCTTGTAGTTGTTGATGATTGTATCCCTCTTGCAGGTAGCAGACATCAGACCGGGAAGCAGGAGAAGCACGGACAGTACTCCCGCGCGTAAGATATAATTAGTATTTAACCAGCTCATATTCGTATTTTTCCGGAGTTATTGTAAATACCAGATAAGTACGGTAATCCATACAATCACTGGTAACATAATGTATCCCATCATCAAAAATCACATCGTCCTGATGGTGATGGGTATGGGCGGCCGTGCAGAACTGTATTCCTGCATACTGTTTGACATAGTGTTGGAATACTTTTGCCACATTATCATTGAACACATCCGTATAGGGACGCGCGTGCATACAAATGACCGTTTTTTCAAACTCATCCCGCCTGTTCGTTATCTCATTTTCCATAAAGGTAAAGTCCGGTACAGGTTCGGAGTAATCATACTCCAAAGCGTTGGTATTCAGGCAGACAAACTTCACATCTCCTGCGATGAAAGAGAAGTTTGTGGGGCCGAATACAGCCTTGTAGGTTTCCGCTCCCGTTCCCAGACAGTCATGATTTCCGATCAGAGCCACATAAGGCACATGAAGTCCGTTCATGATATCCCTTTGCCAAAGAAATTCCTTAGTCAGTCCGAAGTCACTCATATCCCCTCCGTGGATAACGAAGTCAATATCATTTCGTTGATTGATTGCTTTTACAAAATCTTCCGTTTCGTCATACCATCGTTGTGAGTCGCCCATTGTCACGAACCGTATCGTAGTTTTACCCTGGCAATTTGCTTCTATTCTTTCCATATTGTGGGCGTTGACCTCTGTTTCTCCGCTGATGCGGACGTCATACGGATGATAGTCTATCATACCGCATCCCGAAAGGAACAGGCACGAAAACAGTGCATATAAATTCTTCCTCTTCATCATTACTTTAATAGTTTAGAAAACTAGATGCAAAGATAAAGTTTTCTATCGGGATGGACAATCTCCCCATGGATAATAGAGACTGTTGGAACAATTTAAAGGAGAAATGGAATAGTCTCCCGGTTGTCTAAAAATTAGACGGTACTGTCTAATTTTTAGACAATATTCAGAAAGGTTGAAATGATAAACACTTGATAATGAATTGTTATTCTTTTTTGGCATGCTTTCTGCATTCTTGAAAATAGAAAAAACAGAAATAAAATATAATATGAAACAAATCTATTATGTGATCCGTACTTTATTGCGGGGGCATGGTTCCAACGTTATCAAAATCCTCTCTTTGGCGTTGGGGCTGACGATGAGCATCCTGTTGTTTGCCCGCGTGGCTTTCGAACAGAGCTTTGACAAATGCTTCAAAGATTATGATAACCTGTATCAGATCTTCTCCGTCTTTTCCGCCAATGGCCAAACCTTTGAGCCGCAGGAAATGAACTGCGGACCGGTGGCGGGTGCCATACAGGAGAACTTTCCTAAAGAAGTGGAAGCAGCCACCAGCTATTGTGTCTGGATGAGTGCCCCTCTTTATTATGGAAGTGTCCGTTTTGAAGCTAACAAAGTGACAGCCGATTCACTATTCTTTCAAACTATGGGTATCGATGTTTTGAGCGGTGTTCCGGAAAAGGAACTGATGCAGAAAGATGTTGTCTTTCTTAGTGACCGATTGGCGCGTAAGATGTTCGATCAAGAAAACCCGATAGGCAAAGTAATCTCCTATAATAAAGAAATAGAACTGACGGTGAAAGGCACATACGCCGACATACCCGAAAATGCTACCGTCAGACCGGATGCAGTGATTTCTCTGCCTACCGTATGGAGCCGTGGATGGGGAAACTACTCCTGGAGGGGAGGCGATAGCTGGATCGCATTTATCCGTTTTCGTCCCGGAGCAGACAAATCCGTGGTGAATGCACGGTTGAATGACCTGATAAAGAAATATCGTCCTGCGGAAGACCAGAAAGTGGTAGGTTATACCGCTTTTGTAAAGCCGATCCGTGATGTATACAGGGAAGAACCGGACGTGAAGCGGATGCGGAACATCATGTCTATCTTGGGAATAATCATCCTTTTCATCGCTACTTTGAACTACGTACTGATCTCCATTTCTTCACTCTCATACCGCGCCAAAGCCATCGGCGTACATAAGTGTAGCGGTGCAGGCAGCGGCAAAATTCTGGGAATGTTCCTATTGGAAACAGCTATCATTATTCTCTTCGCCTTGCTATTGATGGGATTAATCTTACTGAACTTCCGCGACTTTATAGAAGACACAACCGCCGTTGAACTCGGAGCCCTGTTTTCTTTAGACCGTCTTTGGGTACCCCTGCTGACGGTAGCTATCCTGTTCCTCATAGGAGGAGCACTGCCCGGACGCATCTTTGCCAGAATCCCCGTTTCACAAGTCTTCCGCCGCTACACAGAAGGAAAAAAAGGATGGAAACGCCCGCTATTATTCGTGCAGTTTGCCGGCGTAGCTTTCATCTGCGGATTGATGTATGTGGTGATGCTGCAATACTACTATGTCTTGAACAAAGACCTGGGATACAATCCGAAGCGCGTTGTCGTAGCCAATACTGATTTCGGCAATAAAGAAAACCAGGACTATGCCCTGACTTTCTTCCGTGGCCTGCCTTATGTAGAGTCCGTGTCCAGTGCCGATTCCCATCCCGTCTATAGTTATAGTGGAACGATGATTCAGGATGAAAGTGGACAATCACTTTTCTCCTCCCGTTTTTGCGAAATGATGGAAGACTATCCAAAGATGATGGGTATGGTGATGAAGGAGGGGCGTATGCCACGGAATGAAAACGAAGTAGCCATCAATGAAACATACGGCGAATGGATGCACTGGGGAACAGGGCTATTGAACCGTACTGTCTATAATTCAGGCTACGTATGTAAAGTAGTGGGAGTGATTAAAGACTTCCGGATCGGTAATTTCACCAACCCGCAAGCACCCTTCATCCTGATGAGTACCAAGAATTTCGGAAACTGTGTTCATGTCCGGCTGAAAGAACCTTTTGCAGAGAACCTTCAGAAACTGAATAAAGTATCGGCAGACGCTTTCCCCGATAAAACGGTCGATTTCCGATCGATGGAGCAGATGATAAAAGAGAGTTATAACTCCATCCGCGTCTTCAGCAATGCTACCATACTGGCGGCGGTTACCATGTTCTTTGTGATGATGATGGGATTGATAGGCTACACAACCGATGAAGTCCGCCGCCGTTCCAAAGAGATTGCCATACGTAAAGTCAATGGTGCCGAAGCCTCCGGCATTCTGGAAATGCTGGTGAAAGATGTGCTCTATGTAGCCGTTGTAGCCGTTGTGATCGGTGTAGCGGCATCATGGTACGTTAATGATATGTGGATGGATATGTTTGCCGAGCACGTGCCTGTCAGTTGGGCGGCGTATGTACTGATAGCGATTGTAAATCTTCTCGTTATCGTAGCCTGCGTACTTTGGAAATCGTGGCGGATTGCCAATGAAAATCCGGTGAATAGCCTTAAAAGTGAATAATTAAAAACATAAATAAAAAGAGTATGATTGAAATAAACAACATCAGTAAAGTATTCCGTACTTCCGAAGTAGAGACAGTTGCCTTGAATCACGTAAACCTTGAAGTAAAAGAGGGAGAGTTTGTAGCCATTATGGGCCCCTCCGGTTGTGGTAAATCCACTTTGTTGAATATCCTCGGACTTTTGGATAATCCTACCGAAGGCTCCTATCAGTTAATGGGGCAGGAAGTTGCCGGGCTGAAAGAGAAAGAACGTACTCATATGCGTAAGGGTAAGTTAGGTTTTGTATTTCAGAGTTTCAATCTGATAGATGAACTGAACGTATATGAAAACATTGAATTACCTCTGCTCTATATGGGTATCTCAGCTTCCGAACGTAAAAAGAGAGTGGAGACTGCCATGGAACGAATGGCTATTACTCATCGTAGCAAACATTTCCCCCAACAATTGTCAGGTGGTCAGCAGCAACGTGTCGCTATCGCCCGTGCAGTAGTTGCCAACCCTAAATTGATCCTTGCCGATGAGCCTACCGGTAATCTGGACTCCAAGAATGGCGCGGAAGTAATGAACCTGCTGACAGAACTGAACAAGGAGGGAACCACCATTATCATGGTAACGCACTCACAGCACGATGCGAGTTTCGCACATCGTACCGTACATCTGTTTGACGGTAGTGTAGTGGCAAGTGTAACGGCATAAACCGGAACGACAATGAGACAAATCTATTATAGCATCCGAACCTTACTGCGCGAACGCGGCACAAATATCATCAGGATAATTTCTCTTTCGCTGGGACTTACTATTGGTATTTTACTCTTTTCGCAGATTGCGTTTGAATTGAGTTATGAACATTGTTATCCGGAACCGGAACGACTGGCTATTGCACGTTGCCTGACCACTAACCTTAGCACGGGGGAGACAATGGGAGACGACGGCAACAATTATGATTACACACTTTTTGATGTGGTTGCATCTACTTTGGCGCAGGATATGCCCGAAGAAATAGAGTTTGCCAGTTGTGTCCTCACCAGACAAGGGATGAGTATATATTACGAAGACAAATTATTATCGGACGTTAACTATATATACGCTGATACTTGTTTCTTCCGGACTTTTGGTATCCCTGTCTTAAAAGGGAACCCGAAAGATATGATCATGCCGGGAAGTGTATTTGTGTCAGAGCATTTTGCCCGTGAAACGTTTGGAGATGCGGACCCTATCGGTAAAATTCTTAAAGCAGACAGGCAAAATGATTTTACTATTCGTGGTCTATACAAGGATATGCCGGAGAATACGGTGCTCACTCACGACTTTGTTGTTTCCATCCATCGGGATGGAGGATATCAGGGAGGATATGGCTGGAAGGGAAATGATGTCTTTTACACGTTTCTTCGCCTGCGTAATGCTGCGGATATTGACAAGGTGAATGACAACATCCAACGGGTAATCGAAAAATACACTCCTGCCCAGTATGATGACTGGAAAATGAATTTCAGTGTCATCCCATTGGTGAAGTATCATTTGATATCTTCCGATGTGCAGAAGCGTTTGATCATATATGGCTTTCTGGGATTCGCTATCTTCTTTGTGGCCATCATGAATTATATGCTGATATCTATTGCCACCCTAAGCCGTCGTGCCAAAGGAGTAGGAGTGCATAAATGCAGTGGAGCCAGTTCCGGAAATATATTCGGCATGTTTTTGGCGGAACCGGGAATACTTGTTATCT
>OGEA01001047.1_pt1 | contig 14204 bp, 9 predicted proteins | sample 1570531 | NCBI WGS metagenome assembly OGEA01 (sample SAMEA2581973, study PRJEB24529) | metagenome | biome: Human gut stool | place: China | collected 2011 | reverse complement strand
TTAAATTGCCAAGAATCCGGCACACTTCCCACTGCTCCATGGAAAGTGCCGCCAGATCTGACGACACTTCCACAAAAAATGTAATCTGCTGCTTCTGCGCATACTCCATTTTTGCCTGAAGCAGGGCATTGACCGCCGGTTTTTTCGTCCGCAGTGCTTTTCCGATCCGCGCAATGTCCTCATAGAGCGGATGCAGATACCGGTACGCTTCTTCATATTCTTCCAGTTCAAGCAGTCCGTAAACGACCTGCATTTCATTTAAGTATTCATGCCGCTCTGCGCGCAGTTTTAAATTAAGATGTTCCAGATTTTTAAAATTTTCCTGTAAATTTACAATATAAAACTTATCCAGTAAAAATGTCGATAAAATAATACTGATATTACACACCAGTAACATTCCCATAAAAACATAAACCGCAAGCGGCAGTGTTCCATACAGCCCAAGCCCCGCCGCAATCCAGAATACAATACTGATAAAAAACTGGATATACGCCGGAACCTGGATTTTTCTGCGCAGTTTTTTCCATTCCATTAAATATTTTCCTCTTTAATACACCCGATCAGCTTTAATTTCTGAAGCTTTTTCTTAGAGTATATCATAGTTACAAATACAATGAAATAGACGCTTAGTACTGAAATTAAAATTGCCATCCACGGAATATCCAATACCAGCACCTGTACGTTGTTAATCGTTTTGGCAATCCAGACGGATATAAGCACAGACACCGGAATCCCATATAACAGGGCTTTAGAGCCGTACATCAGACACTCAAAATACAGCATTTTGCCAAACCCCTGCTCCGTCATGCCGATGGATTTTAACATGGCAAATTCCCTGCGCCGCAGCATCATATTGGTAGAAATGGTGTTGAATACATTTGCCATGGCTATCAGCGACATCAATACTAAAAATCCGTATGAGAATACTTTTACCACATAAATAATACTTCTGTAGGATTCGTATTCCATTGCCTCATCGACCAGACTATAGCGGAAATACTGACCATTATCTTTGAGAATTTTCTGCATCTGTTCATACACCGCCATATGGTCTGTCGTCTTAAAATAAGTTATCAGTCCGCCCTGCCGATACTGCATTTTTTGTGTAAGCTTTTCCGCCATGGTGCGTGAACACAGCACAATATCATTTTGGTAGCGCAGATCGGTCTGCACCGCATACGGCAGCTTATCCACCGTTCTTCCGATATTAAAATCAATGTCTGCTGCCTGTTTTTCTTCCTGCTCATTTTCATCTTCCGTTTCCGGATAAAAACATGCCTTTAATGTAAATGCCTGATTTGCAAAAACCGGATAATCCTTTCGTTTTCCGCTCTTGGTATCCGTCACACGGCGGTTGGTGTAGAGCAGATAAACCGGATTTTCCGTGTTCATATACGTATCCTTTGATAATCCGTTCTGCTGTAAATATCGTTCATACAAATCGTCTGCGATGCCGTAGACAAACATCAGTGTTTTTCCGTCGTTATAGGAAACCGAAGCATTTTCACTTTTCTTCTGCTCGGTTTTATATTCTTCTGTGAGATACGCGCTGTTTTCGTCCGCTTTATACCAGAACAGCCCCGCAGACAATGTGGTTGAACTTTCTTTTACGCCCTGTACCTGTTTTAATTTTTCAATAACCGGTTCTTCTTTTTCAATGTCTTCTAACGAACCGGAGCGGTAATAAACATCGTATTCCCCAAGCTTATAATTTTCCTCGACCATAAGCACAAGGTATTTGCCAAATGCGCTTGCCGATACAAACATCACAATACTGACAAATAGTGAAAAAATCGTGGTGCGGTATCTTTTGCCGCTTCTTTTAAAGTTCTTGCGGCTGATTACGCCTTCCACGCCGAACAGCTTCCTGAATATTTTAGAACATCTGATCTTTCTGCGGCTTAACTGAATATCGCCGTTCTGGCGGATTGCCTCAATCGCAGACATTCTCGAAATCCGTATCATCGGGATAAACGTTGAAATCAGCACCGTAAATAACGATACGACTGCCGCCGCCGCAATTGCCACAGGTGCCGGATACATTCTCATTTCACCGAGGGATACCATGCTTGCCGCAATGCTTTTCATACTGGCACGCACACCGAAAAGGGTAATGCCGATTCCCGCAACACCCACTAATATTCCCAGCGGGATTCCTGCAATGCTGACTAAAAATGCCTCGGAAAGCACACATTTACGAAGCTGTGCTTTAGTCGCCCCCACAGAAGAGAGCAGTCCGAACTGCTTTGTCCGTTCATTTAACGAAATGACAAAGGAATTGTAAATTAAAAGCACCGAAGCCCCGACAACCAGTACAATCACAATCACCGCTATCGTCGTAATAAAAGAGTAATAGGAAGAATACACGGATATTCCGCTCAGTCTTAACAGTCCGAGATTGTAGCCGGTTTCATAGGATGCATCGCTGTACCGTTTTAAAACCGCAAACGTATTCTTCGGATTTTTCACCCGAATGTAAACATCGGCACTTTCAACATTCTTTGTATTTTCATCGTATTTTGTATACACTACATAGCCGCTTCCGCTGCCAATATTAAAACCTGCGTCCTCATACAGACCGACTACCGTATACCGCTGTGTGTCCGCAAGTGCCGGTTCAATCGTATCGCCCACCTTGCAGTCCGCAAGAATACCGCTTGTAATCAAATCCCTTGCAACTACAATTTCTTTTGAATTTTCCGCCATTCTGCCTTCTGTAAGCTCCAATGGGAGGCTGATTTCATTTTCATCACTGAATGCCTTGACACTGATCTGATGTCCGTCCTGTTCTTCAATGGTACTGCCGATATTGTACATCAGACGTTCTGATAAAATGTCACTGTCCTGCCTGATTTTTTCCAGCCCTTCCTTTAAATCAACCTGCTCAATCACGCCGTACCAGTTGCCCGATTCTTTGATTTTATAATCCAGCATACTTTTATGCAGGCTGGCGATAAAGACCGTAATTGCCGTAATCAACGCCGCTGACAGCATAATGCCGATAATCGTTACCAGTGTACGCACTTTGTTTTTTACCATTTGCCGGTAAGTCATTTTTAAAAAAATATGATTCTGTCCCATTAGCGGATCACCTCATCTCTTGTGATTCTGCCGTCGGAAATCTCAATAATACGGTCCGCCTGCAAAGCGATGTTTTCATCATGCGTAATGACAACCAGTGTCTGATTGTACTTTTTATTTGACAGCTTTAACAGTTCCATAATTTCATGGCTGTTGGCAGAGTCAAGATTTCCGGTCGGTTCATCCGCTAACAGCAGTGCCGGGTCATTCATCAGTGCGCGCCCGATAGAAACTCTCTGCTGCTGCCCGCCGGATAACTGGTTCGGAAGATGATATTCCCTTCCTCTTAAATGTAACACAGTTAAAAGCTCCTCTAACCGTTCCTCATCGACCTTTCTGCCATCCATTAACCCGGGCAGTGTGATATTTTCCACGACATTCAGCACCGGAATCAGGTTGTAAAACTGGTAAATCAGCCCGACCTCCCTGCGCCTGAAAATTGCAAGCTGTGTATCATTTCTTGCATAGACATCATTGCTGTCCACATAGACATGCCCACCATCCGGTCTGTCTACGCCGCCAATCAGATGCAGAAGTGTAGACTTTCCCGAGCCGGACGGTCCTACAATTGCCACAAACTGCCCGCGCTTCACACTGAAGGACACGTTATGCAGTTCCTTAAATCTGTTTTCTCCTTTTCCATAAATCTTTGTTAAATTTTCTACTTTTAAAATATCCATTGACTGCCTCCTGTATTTTAGATTTCAGTCTATATTGTAGGACAGGCCGGTGACTGTGCCATGACTTTCATATGACAAATCTGTCACTTTTCGTTTAAGGCAGCATTTTATAAAAACGGATTTGAAATTCCGCACCGCCGTTTTTTGCGTTAAATACCTTTATCGTTCCGTTCTGCCTGCGGACAATCTCTGCTGCCAGTGAAAGTCCGATACCCACTCCTGTATTTTCCGTTCCTTTGCCACGGTAAAACCGCTCAAACAGGTGTGGTAAATCTTCTTTTTGAATTCCTGTTCCATTGTCACGCACGATGATTTCCGTGTAAATCGGATTTTCATGCGCTTCTATCTGAATCTGCCCGCCGGACGGTGTGTGTTCCATGCAGTTTTTCACAATATTTTCCAGCGCTTCTTTTGTCCACTGGAAATCTCCAGTAAAGGATACATTTTCTGCAATATCGTATGTCAAAAGCACCTCTTTTAATTCAAGCTGTACCGCCATGCCCTCAGATACCGTATCTGCCAGCTCTTTTACGGACACCGGTGCATTTTGAAACTGCACGACACCCGCATCGAATTTTGAAAGCTTTAAGAGTGTCGTTATGAGTTCTTCGACATGCGAGAGTGCATTGGATAACTTGCCACTTAAATGCAGACGTTCTTCATATGTAAGATTTTCTTCCATTAAAAATGACAAAATAATATTCACGCTGGTCAACGGTGTCTTTAACTGGTGCGAAATATCCGCCATGGCATTCATCAGATACCGTTTATCCTGCCCCAGCTGCACCGCCTGTTCATTTAAACGGATTACCAGCTTGTGAAGCTGATTCTGCAAAATGCTTAAATCGCCCTCCTGATACTCCTTAAATGCCGTTGTATAATCGCCCCGCAGAACGCGCTCTATCTGCGCATAAATTTCCCGGATTTTCTTTTTGCGCCGGTATTCGCCCTCTGCATGGATTCCCATATATAAAATTCCCGTGGGAACAACAATCCACCATGCCCGGCTTATCCATGCCGCCAATATTGAAGCTGTAAATACAATGCCTTCTGCAATCCATTCACCGTTTCTTTTCATAGACGGTACCCCATTCCGCGCACGGTCTTAATTAACACCGGGTGGGACGGGTCATCTTCTATCTTTTCCCGCAGCCGCTTAATATAGACCGTCAGCGTGTTGTCATTAACAAATTCGCCTGCCACGTCCCAGATTTCCGAGAGCAGGCGGCCTCTTGATAAAACCACACCCTTATTGTTAAAAAATAACAGTAACAGGCGGTATTCGAGTGCTGACAGTGCCAGCTCCTCTCCGTTACGGTATACGATTCCCTTGACCGTATCCACGGTGATACTGCCCTCTTTTAACAGCTTCTGGCTCTTTCCTGTCCGCCTTAACACACTGCGGATTCTTGAAACCAGCTCCCGCGGACGGAACGGCTTATTGATATAGTCATCTGCGCCCATATCCAGTCCTGTCACGACACTGTATTCATCGCCCGATGCCGTAAGGAAAATGACCGCCGCCTGGGATTTTTCCTTTGCCGCCGCACAGACCGCATAGCCATTGCCGTCTGCTAACGATATATCAATTAAGAGCAAATCATATTCCCTTGTTTCAAGTTTTTCAATTGCTTCCCGCTGCCCCGCTACCGCTTCTACGATAAAATTTTCATTTTTTAAAAAGCTGCTTAAATAATCCACAATATCCCTGTCATCTTCAACCAGCAAAATTTTTTTCTGCACGCTTTTTCCGCCTTTCGCACTTTTTACCTCGTTTATATATCTTTTATCATCATAACAGTCCACCGAAAGTTCGTCAAATAATTAACTCTGCTTTTCTTTATGATAAGAACGTGCTATGATAGTTTTGTAATGATTTTTCTCAAGGGGAGGATTTTAAACTATGGCGTTACATATTATGGACGAAGCAAACAGATGCCTTCAGTGTAAGGTACCGCAATGTCAGAAGGGGTGTCCGATTCACACCAACATTCCGCTGGCAATTCGCCTGTTAAAAGAAAACAAGTTAAATGAAGCCGGGAAAATGCTTTTTGAAAACAATCCGCTGACAACCGTATGCAGTCTTGTCTGCAACCACGAAAATCAGTGTGAAGGTCACTGCGTACTGGGAAGAAAGGGTGCGCCTGTTCATTTTTCCAGCATTGAAAATTATATTTCCACAACCTATGCCAACCAGATGACCAATGGACCTGCTAAATCCAACGGTATGCGCGTTGCAATTATCGGTTCCGGTCCTGCCGGTATCACCATTGCTATTATTCTTGCACGGTACGGCTATCAGGTTACTATTTTTGAAGGAAAGGACAAGATTGGCGGCGTATTACGCTACGGCATCCCGGAATTTCGTCTGCCAAAGAGCGTCTTAGACGATATTGAATACCGCCATCTTGAATTAAAGGGCATTAAAATCCGCCCGAATACGACAATCGGCGGTGCCATCGGCATTGACGATTTATTCCGTGACGGTTATAAAGCAATTTTTGTTGGTACAGGTGTATGGAAACCGAATACCCTGCATATCAAGGGTGAAACCTTCGGTAATGTCCACTTTGGTATCAACTACTTAAATAATCCGGACAGCTACCGCTTAGGCAAGCGTGTTATCGTCATCGGTGCCGGAAATGCCGCTATGGACGTTGCAAGAACTGCAATCCGCAAAGGTGTAGAGCATTTAACCTGTTTTTCTATCACCAAAGAGGTTGCCGCAAGCCACTATGAGTTCAGCTATGCCCAGTTAGAGGGTGTTCAGTTTGAATACAATAAACGTCCTGTTGAGATTAAAGATAACGGTGTTATCTTTATTGATATTATTGAAAATGAAGACGGTACCTTTACCGATGTTGAAGGCACCGAAAAGCTTTATGAAGCTGACAGCACGATTATCTCTATCAGTCAGGGACCACAGAACCGTATTGTCAATACCACTGAAGGCTTAAAATCCACTGCCAGAGGTCTTTTGGATGCCGATGAAACCGGTCACACTTCAAGACCGGGTATCTTTGCTTCCGGTGACGTTGTAAACGGTGCACGTACTGTTGTTGAAGCTGTTGCCCACAGCAAGATTGTAGCAGAGTCCATGCATGAATATATGCAGAGCCTGCCAAAGGACTGATAATATATCAGGTACTATAACCGTCAATTGCTTGCTCTCTATCCGATTCACAGTCGGAAAAAGAGCAGCCGATTGACGATTAAACGGTGTCCGGTATTCCTGCCGGACACTTTTTACTTTATGGAAATTTGTATCCCCCGTCCTATTCTTTCTATCTTTTTTCCTAGAATTCCCTTTTATCCTATCCCTTTATAACCACATACTTTTGTACTGCATTATGGTAAAATTTCATTGTATTTCTATTTTTAGGAGGAAAGAAAATTATGAAACACAATTTTAAGAAAATTCTGTGTGTACTGCTTGCCTGTCTTATGGTGATTCCGTTCTGTACAGAATTTGCAAAGCTTCCGCAGATTTGGGCAGCTTCGTCCGACATCGTGGACATTCCCGATGTCAATATGAAAGCCGCTTTAAACAGCGCTTTAAACGTTGAAGATTCTTCTGCTGATATTACAAAGGAACAGCTTGAATCGCTCACTGCTTTAAAATTAACAGGTTCTGATGACACACACATTACGGACTACACAGGTCTTGAGTACTGTGTGAATCTGAAAACCTTACGGATTACCGATTCCGAACTTACGGTACTGCCGGATATTACAGCATTAACAAAACTGCACTTTCTGGATTTAAGTGACTGCTACAACCTGACAGATATTTCTAAAATTCCGGTAACGGATACTTTAAATGATGTAGAACTCGAAAAATGCACATCTGTAAATGATATCAGCCCGTTAAAAGCAGTTCCATCTATCACAAGACTTTGTCTGGACGGTGTTAAAATCACCGCTGAAAATGCAGATTCCAATGCGGACACAATTTCAAGCCTTACGAATCTGAAATATCTGGATTTAGCATACGCTTATGTAACAGACGAGTATTCTTCAATGTTTGATTCGCTTACAAAGCTTGAAACCTTAATTCTGGCATATAACCGTTTTTCAAATGTTGATTTCCTGTTGTCACACAACGGTACTTTAAAGGAACTGACACTTTACGGCTGTCCAGTTGCCAATGACATGACCGACACACTCGGACAAATGACCAGCTTAAAAACACTGGGTATCAGCTCTACAAATATTATGGACTACCGCTTTATGTCCCGTCTGCCGCATTTAACCAACTGGTCTATCCGTATGGCAGAAGGAAGTGATTCCTTCCCGACCAGACCATACACTAAAATTGTAAAGGAATTTCTGCCATATACACAGGAAACCTGTGTAATTGACAACCCGGTTATCAATATTGACGGCACACCTGTCGCTCCGGTTGAAGCAGACGGATACACTTTTGATGCGTCATCCAATCAGATTATACTGGATACAACACTTGTGGACAGCGGTTCCCGCTTATATTATTATATTAACTATCATTTTACTATTACCACGCCTGCGGGATATGACATTGTTATGCACCCGCTTGTTGCCGTTTATGTCAGCAAAACAAGTGCACCGGATCCTATTAAGCTTTTCACCCAGCCGAAATCCTTTAAGGGAATTACCGGCAACAGTTATTCTTTAAATGTTGCTGTACAGGGAACGGGCGGTTCTAATCAATATCAGTGGTATAAAGACGGTACGGCTCTTACCGGTGAAACTTCATCTACACTGAATTTCTCTGCACTTGCCGAAAGTGATGCCGGAGATTATACCGTTGTCGTTTCTAACGGTGTAAGCAGTGTCACAAGCGACACCGCAACCGTTACGGTTATGCCTAGACTTCAGATTTCCGCACAGCCTGCTTCTCTTTCACTGACAGAGGGGGAGAGCGGGGAACTCTCTGTTACGGCTTCCGGCTACGGAACATTATCTTATCAGTGGTTTAAAAACGGTTCTGCCATAACCAATGCAACGGCTTCTTCTATCCGCTTTGATAATATTTCAAGCAATGATGCGGGAAGCTACTATGTCGTTGTATATGATGACAACAGCTCTACCATGAGCAGCGCTGCAAATATAACCGTTACTACAAAACCAACACAGCCGGTTACAAAGCCAACCGAAACCGCTACGACAGAAGCGGCTACGACTCAGCCTGCTACAAAGCCGGCTGAAACCGCTGCTACAGAACCGGTTACAACCCAGCCTGCTACGAAGCCGACTGAAAATGCTACAACGGAAGCGGCTACGACTCAGCCTGTTACAAAACCGGCTCAACCTGCTACAACGGAAGCGGCTACGACTCAACCTGATACAACAGCGGCTGTCCAGCCTGCAACTTCTACCAAAACAACAACAGCCACAAAAACTGCCGCTGCTTCAACAGATACTGCGACACAAAACAACACACAGGAACCGGCTACCGGTGATACAACATCTGTCGCTGTTTACGGACTTCTTCTTTTTGCCGCTGTTCTTGGCTGTATAACACTGCTGATTACAAACAAAAAGAAAATGGATAAATAAATACAACAGTTATAACCGTTGTATTGACACCAAAAACAAATGACATAAAAAGAAGATAAAATAAAAAATATCCCGGCTTTGCAGTCTGCCTAAGCCGGGATATTTTTACTATGCATACAGTTTGAATTTTCTTACCAGTGTATCCAGTTCTTCTGCCTTGGCAGATAACTGTTCGCTGATTGCCGCACTTTCTTCTGATGAAGAAGCCGTATTCTGTACTGCCGCCGATAACTGGTCGATTCCCTGATTGACCTGTTCTAAGGCAGATGCCTGATTTACGGCTGTTTCATTAATCTGATGTGCCACATCTGCAAAGGTGTTCATGCTCGCAATTACTCTGTCAAAAGACTGGGAAACGGTTTCCGTAACTGCATTGCCTTTTTCAATTTCCTGAACGGTTTTGCTGATTAATTCCTTGGTTTCTGCCGCAGAATTGGCACTGTCTGCCGCCAGCTTACCAATCTGGTCTGCAACAACCGCAAAGCCTTTTCCGGCTTCTCCGGCTCTTGCTGCTTCAATTGAAGCATTTAATGAAAGCAGATTTGTCTGCGAAGCAATATTTTCTATTGTTACAATAATATTACCGATTTCGCTGGAGATTTCGTAAATGCGGCGCATTTCATCGGTCAGTTCTTTCATCTTTTCCTTTTCCTGCTCTGCATCTGAAACCGTCTTTTGAATATCATCATATGCCTGCTGTGTTTCTCTGGCACTTTCCGTTGCCATATTAGCTACCGAAGTAACTGTGGCATCTAACTGTTGGATTGCGCTTGCCTGGTCAGTTGCGCCCTCTGCGAGTGCCTGTGAAGACTGGGATATGCCGCCTGCTCCTTCTTCAACCTCGTCTGCACTTGTCTGGATATTAGTCAGTGTACTGTTAAAGCGCTTTAAGATATGTACAAAAGACTCTTTAATACTTGCAAAATCACCGAGGAAATCTGTAATTTCATTGCTGTCCTCTGTCAAATCGCCGGTTGCCATACGCTGTAAGATTGCTGAAATCTCATTTACATAATCGGAGAGATTTTTCGTTGTACCGCGCAGTGCGTCCGCAAGCTGTCCGATTTCATCTTCAGATTCATAGGTAATCCGTTCTCCGATAGACATATCTCCGCTGTACATGATTTTGGCAGCTTCTGTAATCTCCTGTACCGGTTCTACAATAGCACTGACCATCTTGCGTGTAACACGCAGTCCGAATACCACGTCTGCGAGAAGCAGTAAAATGCCTGCCACGGTCATTCCGACACCAGTATATTTTGTCATCGTATAATAATGAACCGCAGTCTTATCAATCGAGTTTCCCAGCTGCTCAGAAAGGCTTTTAATGTCATTTACAATCGGCAGATATGTATTATTATTTAATTCAACCGCCTCGCTGTAACGGCCTGCCTTAATCTGTGTCATTAACTTGCTTCTGACCTTTTCACCTTCATCAATCTTAGACGCTAACTGATTTAACAGTGCTGTACTTTCTGTATTCATCTTCCGGTTCTGCATCTGCTGTACAGAATCTGTAATCAGACTGACATCTTCTGTGACGGTCTTTTCAAAATTCACATAGCTGTTCCCAACCTGTGATGAATCCTCAGTCAGAATTCTGTTAATCGCACGCTGTAAATCCGTAATGCCGTAGCGCACTTTGCCTACACTGTCAATATTGGCAAGCGGACCGTTAAAAATACCGCTTACATTTCCCTTTACAATATTTAATCCCACAAGTAACAGTACCGCTATCACTGCCGCTACTGCAATAATAATGCCATGGGATATAAATAATTTTTTCTTTAGTGATAAGTTTTTGTATCTTTCATTTTGTTCCATTCTCGTTCTGTCTCCTTGTTTATGTTAGGTACAGATTTTACTATACTTTTTTCCTATATTCAAGGTGTTATGGGTATTTTTTCCTAAGAAAATTGTATTTTTTGTGTATTTCTATATGATACGAAAGCGCAATCTACAAAAAGGGAGATTCTTTTGAATCTCCCTTTATAAGCCAACTCAACAATGATATCCAATGATATCCGCTGCTGAATCCGGCATCAGATTATTATACCGGATATGTCTTATTTTCTGTATCCGCAGCCTTTGGGTCAACCTTTGTCTGCTGCGCTTCTCTGTACTTAAAGAATTCTTCTGCAACTGCCGGGAATAATGCGTATGATAATACGTCTTCATCCTGCTGTTTGTACTTCTGGACAACCGGGCTCTTTTTGAAGCCTTCTAACTGTGGCTCAATCAAGTCAGCCGGACGGCATGTAATCGGCTCTGTATCTCCGATTGCCTTCTTCTGTACTTCCTTATTAAACGGCTTAACGGTACGTCCGAATTCACCTGCAAGAACCTTCTTGGATTCTTTTGTAATCATCTTGTAACGTTCACCCTGTAATACATTTAATACAGCCTGTGTACCGACAATCTGTGATGACGGTGTAACCAGTGGTGGTTCACCATAATCCTTACGTACTCTTGGAATTTCTTCAAGCACTGCCTGATACTTGTCTTCTGCACCTGCATCCTTTAACTGGGATACAAGATTTGATAACATACCACCCGGTACCTGATATAATAAAGTCTTGATGTTTACACCTAATACTTTCGGGTTCATCAGACCGCTCTCTAATGCTTCCTCTCTCATCGGACGGAAGTAATCAGCGATCTCAGCAAGTTTGTTCTGGTCTAAACCTGTATCAAACTCGGTTCCCTTGAATGCCTCTACCATAACCTCAGTAGCCGGCTGGGATGTTCCAAGTGCAAATGGAGACATTGCAGTATCGATGATATCACATCCTGCCTCTACTGCTTTCATGTATGTCATGGAAGCAACACCGGATGTATAGTGTGTATGTAACTCTAACGGGATATCGATCACTTCTTTGATCGCACGTACCAGCTCGTCTGCTTTCTGTGGAACTAAAAGTCCTGCCATATCTTTGATACATACAGAGTCAGCTCCCATATCCTCTACTCTTTTTGCCATATCTGTCCAGTAATCTAAGGTATAAGCATCACCGAGTGTATAAGATAAAGCCACCTGTGCATGTCCTTTTTCTTTGTTACATGCGCTTACTGCTGTCTGAAGATTGCGAAGATCATTCAGACAGTCAAAAATACGGATGATATCAATTCCGTTTGCGATGGATTTCTGTACGAAATACTCTACTACATCATCAGCATATGGACGGTATCCTAAGATATTCTGTCCACGGAATAACATCTGTAATTTCGTATTTTTAAAACCATCTCTTAATTTACGAAGACGATCCCATGGATCCTCTTTTAAGAAACGAAGGGATGCATCGAAAGTAGCGCCTCCCCAGCACTCAACAGCATAGTATCCAACCTTGTCCATCTTATCTACGATTGGAAGCATCTGCTCTGTTGTCATTCTTGTTGCGATCAGAGACTGATGTGCATCACGCAGTACTGTCTCTGTTATTTTTAAAGGTTTTTTAACAACTTCAGCCATTTTTTCCTCCTTATACAGCGAACCTGTTTTTGTTCTGCCGTCTGATTAAATTCCAAAGATTGCCATGAATACACCGGCTGCTACTGCTGTACCGATAACACCGGCAACGTTTGGTCCCATTGCATGCATAAGTAAAAAGTTCGTAGGATCTTCCTCTGCACCAACTTTCTGTGATACACGCGCAGCCATAGGAACTGCGGATACACCGGCAGAACCGATGAGTGGGTTGATCTTGCCTTTTGTAATGAAGCAAAGTAATTTACCGAACAATACTCCGGCTGCTGTACCAAACATAAATGCAATCAGTCCAAGTGCAACGATCTTTAAAGTTGTTGCATTTAAGAAAGCCTCTGCACTTGTGGATGCACCAACGGATGTACCAAGTAAGATAACTACGATATACATCAATGCATTAGATGCTGTCTCAGATAACTGACGAACCACACCACACTCACGGAACAGGTTACCGAGCATTAACATACCAACGAGCGGGGCTGTTGTCGGAAGGATCAGACATACAACAACGGTTACCACGATTGGGAATAAGATTTTCTCAAGTTTGGATACCGGACGTAAGTTCTGCATCTTGATCGCACGTTCTTTTTTCGTTGTAAATAACTTCATAATTGGCGGCTGAATGATCGGCACCAGTGCCATGTAAGAATATGCTGCTACAGCGATCGGTCCCATAAGGCCGGACTGTCCAAGTTTTCCAGCAAGGAAAATGGAAGTAGGACCATCTGCACCACCGATGATAGAAACGGCTGCTGCTGCTTTATCATTGAATCCCATCAGGATTGCAAGGAAATATGCGCCGAAAATACCAAACTGTGCTGCTGCTCCTAAAAGGAAGCTGATCGGGTTTGCGATCAGAGGTCCAAAATCGGTCATCGCACCAACGCCAAGGAAAATAAGGGATGGCAGGATTGACCATTCATCTAAGGTATAAAAATAATGGAATAAACCACCGACACCGTTACTCATCTGCTCCGGAGCTGCAAAGATATCCGGATAAATGTTTACCAGAAGCATACCAAATGCGATCGGAACGAGTAACAACGGTTCAAACCCTTTTGCAATCGCCAGATACAGGAAAATACATGCAACTAAGATCATTACGAAATTTCCCCATGTCAGGTTAAAAAAGGCAGTCTGATGAAGGAGGTTGCCCATTGTCTCAGTAAAATAACTCATTGTTATCCTCCTAAAATTAGTTGTTTAAAGTTGCCAGTAATGCACCTGCTTCTACCATGTCACCAACACTTACGTTGATGCTTGCTACTGTACCATCTTCGGTAGCAACAACCGGTGTCTCCATTTTCATGATTTCAAGAACTAAGATTGTGTCACCTTTCTTTACAGATGCGCCAACAGAAGACTCGATCTTAAATACTTTTCCTGCTGCACCTGCTTCGATCTTTACGTTACCTGCGCCA
>OGEA01001045.1_pt1 | contig 14247 bp, 10 predicted proteins | sample 1570531 | NCBI WGS metagenome assembly OGEA01 (sample SAMEA2581973, study PRJEB24529) | metagenome | biome: Human gut stool | place: China | collected 2011 | reverse complement strand
CTCGCAGATGAGGCCCGAGCAGCTGTGCTCGCCCGAATGCTGCTGCATGTGGTCGAAGCGGCGCGCCCAGTCGATCTTGCCGGAGACGCTCTTTCCCACCTCGAAGGGCTTGTCACAAAGGTGCGTGATAACGCCGTTTTTCTCGTGGACCTCGAGCACGTTCGCCTCGCCCAAAACGCCGGTGTCATACGGCTGGCCGCCGCCCTCGGGGTAGAAGGCCGTCTCCGCGAGGACAACGGCGTAGCCGCCCTTGACAGCGTCGCAGGAGACGACGGTGGTGGCAAAGCCCTTCTGAAAGGGATCTTCATAGTAGAGTTTTCTTGTTTCCATGGGGTTCTCCTTTAGTCGATCAGGCCGAGCGCCTGTTTTTCGTGCAGCACGCGGAAAACGTGCGCGTCAATATCGCTTTCGGCGATCTCGCCGGACTGGACGGCGGCGATCACCTGCGGGATCTGCGTCTGATAGTCGGTGGTCACGATCATGTCGTTGCCCGCCTGAATGGCCAGCACGGCGGCGCTGCCGTCCTGCGCGTAGGCTTTGACGGCATCCATCGCGAGATCGTCCGTCACGATGACGCCGGTGAAGCCGAGCGTGTCGCGCAGCAGCGTGTGGACCTTCGCCGAAAGGGACGCGGGATACGCGCCGTCCATGCACTCGACGATGTTGTGGCTCACGAGCACGAACGGCGCACCCGCGGCGATGCCGGATTCAAAGGGGACGAGGTCGGACTTTTCAAACGTGGTGTACGGGCGCGCGTCGAGCGCGATGCCCGTGTGCGTGTCGGCGTTGTTGCCGTAGCCGGGGAAGTGCTTTAAGACGCAGGCGACGCCGGACTGCGCATAGACGGGCACGACGCTTGAGATATAGTCCGCGGTCGTCTGCGCGTCCTGCCCGAACGAGCGCGCGTAGATGAAGTTGTCGGGATTCGTCGACACATCGCACACGGGGGCGAAGTTCACGTTGACGCCGAACGCTTTGAGCTTCTGGTTGTAGCTGAGCGTTCGTTCGAGCAGCCCGTCGAGGCCGCCCGCGGCATAGAGCTCCTGCGGGGAGGGGAGAGGTTCGGAGAAGAGGTTCGGATTTTTGCTCGCGCGCGTGACCGTGCCGCCCTCTTCATCGCTGCCGATGAAAAGCGGGATGGCCGCCGCGTCCTGATAGGACGCGAGCGCCGCGGTGAAGTCGTCCTCGGTGAGCCAGTCACCGTTTGCGTCCTTATAGTCCCTGCCGAAGAGCAGCAGGCCGCCGAGGTGATAGGTTTCGACGTCCTCCGCCGCGCCCGTTTCGGGGCAGCGGACGAAGAAGAGTTGGCCGACCTTTTCCTCAAGACTCATGCCTGCGATGATGTCGTTGATGCGCTCGTCGGGCGTCTTTTCCACCGGCTGCTCGATAGGAGGTTCCGGCGTCGGATCGACGGCGGGTTCATCGGGGGTGTCGTTTTTCGCGCCGCAGGCGGCGAGAAGCAGAACCAGGACGAGGGAAAGTGCGGTGATTTTGAAAGATTTCATGACGATTCTCCTTTTTATGATTCGGAAACAAAGTGCTGTTCGCGGTAATACTGCGCGCAGAGGTACCTGCGGCAGATCTCGGCGACGTCTGGGGGCACGTCGAGCGTGATGGAACCGTCTACCATGCGGTAGCCGTCCTCGTGCATCAGCGGCGTGACGGCGCGCGTCTCGCGCTGGAGCTGCATGAAGCCGTCGCCCGTCCAGCCGCACTCGAAGAAGAGCTTGTCCATCAGGAAGCACGGGGAAATGTCGCCGCCGTCGCCGCGGAAGTCCTGACCGAGGGATTCCCTGGCGGCCTTGTTGGCATAGATGAGGTAGGGGGTGGAGAAGTAGTTGTAGAAGCCCTCCTGCGTGGACACGTCGAGGTCAACGCCCATTTCGGCGTAGACGCTGCTGCCGTTGCCCATCCACGGCTTGTGGTCGCCGAAGAGCACGAGCACGACGGGCTCATCGCGCGCTTCCAGCTCGCGCGTGAGGCGGCGCATCTGCTCGATCGTGCTGCGGATGCCGGCCAGGTAGTTGTTGATGACGCAGCAGCTTTCCATCGACCAGCCGGTCTTGGCGGGCGTGACGTACTCCTCCCAGTAGGTCTCGGAGCTGTACGGCCCGTGGTTCTGGTACGAGACGGAGAAGAGGAAGAGAGGGTCATCGTCCTCCGTGCGCGAGTCGATGTCGTTTAAGAGGTAGTCGACGAGCACGGTGTCGGACTTGAAGAGCGCGTCCTCGATGGAGATGAGGTCGCCGAAGCCCGATTCGTTAAAGACGCACTCGTCAAAGCCAAGGTATTCGTTGACGTTGCTGCGGTTGTAGAACCACGAGTAGCCGGGATGGCGGTAGAGCGCGTCGTAGCCCTGATCCTTGAAGTAGCGGACGTAGGAATTGATCGGGCCGCGGAACTCCTCGTGCTGGCTGTACCCCGTGAGGAAGCCCCATTCGGTGTTCGTCGTGCCGCCGGCGAAGATATTCGTGAGGAGGTTGCCCGAGACGCTGCGGCTCTCGAGCTCGTGCAGCGGCTCGTAGAGATTCCGCACGGCGGAGATTTCATTTAACTGGGGGAAGTCGGACAGGTCGGAGAATGCCTCGAGCATGATGCCGACGACCGTGATCTTCTGATCGTCGGGAATGTCGGTGTCCGCATACTGCTCAAGGATCTGCTTGGCCTCGCTCTCGCGGTAGCCCTCCGGCGGCTCGGGGAACATGTCCTGCACGCTGTGTAGGAACGGATACGTCGTGCCGCGAGAGATGTAGACCTCGACCGCCGACCACGGGGAAATGAGGTCGTTGTTGGCGGTCTCTTTGTAGATAGATGAACTGGTGTAGAACTCAAAATAGCACGCGAGCGTGACAGAGAGCATGAGCATGATGCCCGCAAGGCGGGAGCGCGGGCTCATGCGCTCTTTTCGGAGCATCAGGCACGAGAGCACGAGCATCAGCACAAAGCCCTCAAGAACGACGATCACGGGCGCGGAAATTTCGAACGTGTAGTTGCCCATGATGCCGCCCGCCGTGCGGATGAGCCGCAGGTCGGTGGCGAGCACGGGGTCGCCGCGCAGCTGCACCTTGTAGTAGCTCGCGAGTGCGAGCGTGAAAAACGGCAGCGCCGAGAGCAGGTACGCCGCCCACGGACGAGCAAAGAGGAAAAAGCCGAGGTAGACGAGCAGAATCGGCGCAAGCAGGTTCATCGCTACGAGCAGCGGAATTTTGAAGTACGACTGCAAGAGTGCCGTCGCGTCGATGCTTGCGTAGGAATGTGCCGTGAGGTAGAGCGAGAGAAGGCCAATGCCAGCGCCCAGCACCGTGAGCCAGAAGAAGACCCAGATGCGATGCACCCAGCGCATCACCGCGCCCGTCGACTCGTCAGGCCGCACCAGAGAAGAGAAAAAACGCATGTTGGGGACGTCCCCTTTCTGAAAGCATAATAACAAAGTATATCATTTCGACAGGAAAAACGCAACCGGACAAGTTTCCCGCTTTGTGGGGTTCTTGTCGGCAGGCAGTATGGCGAATATCTCAAAGAGCTCCCTGACTACGGTGGAAAAAAGACCAGCCATGCCCTCGCAATCTACGGCAGCATCGTGATCTTCTCCCTGTACCCTCTGCTGCCGGACCATCCGCCGGCAGAGGAATTGCAGGAGCTTGTCACGAGGCTTTTTATGTCGGGATTTGTAAAGCCGGGAAAGATTTTTGACTTGAACCGCAGCTTTGACATGTGGCTGATCGACAAGGTCTTCCAAGGAGTGGGGAAAAGAGACCGCAAGCTGTACGCGCAGCATCCGGTGTGCTTCTGCAATGTATCCGAGCCGTACGACAAGAAAAACGTGCCGCGCGATACCATTTTACGCAGTGCCCAAATGCGGAATTTGCGAAAAAGCACGATCTGATGCAGGTGCTGCCGCTTTTCTGCAATCCGACTACTGGGGAATGAGCCAACTTCACGGCACCTTGATCCGCCGCGGCACCTGCGGGAACGCTGACAGATGCGACTACTGCGTGGTCGGGTCTGAAAATTCGATGGCTAAGGAATATGAGATCATAAAGGATGAAGCCGGATTTTTGGCGAGCCGGAAGATCGAAAAATAAAGAACAAAGGACAGCTCTCGAAAGAGAGCTGTCCTTCTTGCTGTTCTGTGGAAAACTTTTCTCAGAACGCGCACTTTTCGCGCAGGAAGTCCTTGACCTGATCGATGGGGATACGGACCTGCTCCATGCTGTCGCGCTCGCGGATGGTGACGCAGTGGTCGGCCGCGATGCCGTTGGCCTCGTCGCCGACGGTGTCGAAGTCGAACGTGATGCAGTACGGCGTGCCGATCTCGTCCTCGCGGCGGTAGCGCTTGCCGATCGAGCCGGTCTCGTCGTAGTCGACCATGAATTCCTTGGAAAGCTCGTTGTAGAGCTCCATCGCGGGACCGGCGAGCACGTCCTTCTTGGAAAGCGGCAGGATCGCGGCCTTGAAGGGGGCGAGTGCGGGGTGGAAGTGCAGCACGACGCGCACGTCGTCGTTGCCCTTCTTGTCCTGGCCGACGACCTCTTCATCGTAGGCGTCGCACAGGACCGCGAGCACGCTGCGCTCCACGCCGAGCGACGGCTCGATGACGTAGGGGACGTATTCGACCATGTCCTTGCCCTCGCCCTCGCGATAGACCATCTTCACGCCGCTGGTGTTCTGATGCTGCGTGAGGTCGTAGTCCGTGCGGTCGGCAACGCCCCAGAGCTCGCCCCAGCCGAATGGGAATAAGAATTCAATATCCGTTGTTCCCTTGCTGTAGAAGCATAATTCTTCCGGAGAATGATCTCTTGCACGCATTTCATCTTCCTTGATTCCCAGCTTCTGTAACCAGTCGATGCAGTACTGTCTCCAATATGTAAACCACTCCAAGTCTGTTCCCGGCTTGCAGAAGAATTCAAGTTCCATCTGTTCAAATTCTCTGGTACGGAATGTGAAGTTACCCGGTGTAATTTCATTTCTGAAAGACTTACCAATCTGACCGATACCAAACGGTACTTTCTTTCTGGATGTTCTCTGTACATTTTTAAAGTTGACGAAAATACCCTGTGCTGTTTCCGGTCTTAAATAAACGGTATTCTTTGCATCTTCCGTAACACCCTGGAATGTCTTAAACATCAGGTTAAACTGTCTGATTTCTGTAAAGTTGTGCTTTCCGCAGGTCGGACAGTTGATTTCGTGTTCGTCAATGAAATTCTTCATCTGTTCCTGTGTCCAGCCGTCTACAGAACCGCCTAAATCAAACTTATTCTCATCTGCCCAGTCTTCAATCAGCTTATCGGCACGGAATCTTTCATGACATTCCTTACAATCCATTAACGGATCAGAGAATCCGCCAAGGTGCCCTGAAGCAACCCATGTCTGAGGGTTCATTAAAATTGCACAGTCCACGCCGACATTGTACGGACTTTCCTGAACGAACTTCTGCCACCATGCTTTTTTCACATTATTCTTTAATTCTACACCCAGATTGCCGTAGTCCCATGTATTAGCAAGTCCACCGTAAATTTCTGAACCCGGATACACGAATCCTCTTGCCTTTGCTAAGGCTACAATCTTTTCCATTGTCTTTTCCATTTCTAATCTCCATTCCTCCGCACCTGCGGCTCATTCTTCTCTATCCTTTTTCTTTTATGCGCTTACACTCCGCATAAACATGCAACAATTTTATACTATTTTTATCATTCTGACAAGACCATATTCTTCTTCTGAGCGGCTTTCTTACAAAGCCGCGATTACTATATATGGATATTTGTGCTATTCACAGCGCAAATATCCGTGTCAACAATCTTTGATTTAAGGATTGTTCACACTAGTCTTCCCACGGGCGGATTCTGTATGCCGCGCCGATTTCATCGCAAATCTTTTGACACTGTGCTTCCTGTTCGTGACTGATGGTCGTATCTACGGTTGTCATGACAACATACGGTACGTATTTTGTACACGCTTTTGCAAATGAAAGCATCGCATCAAAGGATTCTTCCCCGAATTTACTTCTGACGAGCTTTAAATACTCCTCTTTTTCCGGATGGTTTAAGCTGACGGATACCGTGTCTACAAGTCCCTTTAATTCCGGTGCGATGTCACGTCCGTTAATCAGACTGCCTGCACCGTTGGTATTGATACGGATAGGCTTGTTATATTTTTCTTTGACAAATGCCGCAATCTCTTTTAACGCATCAAAACGCTCTGTCGGCTCACCAAAGCCACAAAACACCACTTCGTTGTACTGTGTCATATCAAACTTTTCAAATTCTTTTTTTACTTCTTCCACAGACGGCTCTCTTTCCAGCCACAGTCTGTCGGATTCTCCGATTCTGTCCATCGTCTGCCTCAGACAGAACGTACAGGCATACGGACATTTATTTGTCAGATTGACGTACAGATTATTATGTACCTTATAAAGAATTTCCATCGTATAATCTCCTTTTCCATATCTTTATTTTAAGGTAGTGAGCAGTTCCTCAAAGCAGACACCGTCTGTCAGCGGAATGTCCATTTCCATAGATTTCAAAATACATTTTTTAATAAATGCGGATGCTTTTTTCACCGAATCGTGGAAATCCACACCGTTGACCGCATCTGCCGCAATAATGGCACTGAAAATATCACCCGTGCCGGAACGGGACATCCCTGCCTTTTCGGTCTTGATAAAATAGCCCTCCTGCCCCATTTCATAACAGAAATTCGCCACATATTTCCCCTGCTGGATACCTGTGATAACAATTTTTTCCGGTCCTTTTTCCGCTAAAAGCTCTGCCATATGGGTCAGCTCTTTTTTGGTCCAGCTTTCATGATATGCCATTCCGGAAAGGATACAGCCTTCTGTCAGATTCGGTGTTAAAATATCCGCATGTGTCACCAGCTTTTTCATTTCCTCACAGGTTTCCTGCGTATAGGTCGGATACATTTTTCCGTAATCGCCCATCACCGGATCGATAATGGTAATGTTGTCTTTTGTCTGAAACAGTGACAGAAAATGCTCCACAATCCGTATCTGGCGTGCCGAGCCTAAAAAGCCCGTGCAGATGCCGTTAAACTGCAATCCCAGTTTCACCCACTCCTGCATATAGTCTTCCATTTTATCTGTATAATCATCAAAAAAGAAGCTTTCAAAACCCGTGTGATTGGAAAAAATCGACGTTGGCAGTGGACAGCACTGAACCTTCATTGCCGAAATGACCGGCAGCTCCACAGCAATTGAACAACGCCCAAACCCGGACATATCGTTGATAACCGCTATTTTCTTCTGATGATTGTGTGACATATCTGACATATCCTTTATCCTCTTTTTATTCTTATTTCTGTACGGCTCTGCCGCAGTCCGTCATTTTACAGGCACATATCCGAAATGCGGAGCACGAACATATGTCCGTGTCCTGTATCCCGGCTTACTTTACCCCGGCAGCATGGCTTCGGATTTCATCTGCTTATCCAAATGCTTTGCACAGATACGCTTTAAAACCATTTTCAATTCCGTGAGTACATTTTCACTGACTGTAAACGTATACAGCTTTTCAAGCGGTGCCGTGACAATATACTGGAGCGTGTATACGGTAGATTCTTCTAACTGTATGCCGTCCGGCGCCTGTCCGTGACACGCATGGCAGTAAATGCCGTCCGCCGTCATCGAATACGTATCTAAGTCCTGTGTACCGCCGCAATTCTTACATGCAAACACTTCCGGACACTCGCCGTTTAAGGCAATCATTCTTAATTCAAAAATACATTTTACCAGTGTATCCGGAATCTTTTTGTTTGCCAGCGCCTTTAACGAAACATATAGGAGATTGAGCATATCTGCCGCATCAAGATTTTCCCTGCCGTAATAATCCGCAATCTCTGCAAAATAACAGGCATAGCAGACCGCATCCAGATCCGAAATAACCGCCTCAAAGTAATGTGTAATGGTCGCCTGCCGTATCGTATAGGAAGTTCTCCCTTCATAGACCTGAAACGTTCCGAATACAAAGGCACGGGTAATTCCCACCAGCGGACTGTTTGGTTTTCTTGCACCCTTGGCAAAAGCGGAAATCTTTCCGCGCTCTTTGGTCAGCAGCACCACCCGCCTGTCAAATTCACCGACCGGCATAGACGATAAAATCATGCCGGTTACTTCTGTAATATCTCCCATACCGCTTCACATCTGCTATTCGTCTTTTTTCTTGTCATATCCGAAGTTTTTAATCAGAATATCACTGTCGCGCCATTCTTTTTTTACCTTTACCCAAAGCTGGAGGTTTACCTTTGTTTCTAACTGGCGTTCAATTTCATAACGGGCATTGGCACCGATTTTCTTTAACATCTGACCACCCTTGCCGATAATGATACCCTTGTGCGAATCACGCTCACAGATAATCGTTGCCTGAATATCCGTAATTACACCCTTTGGGGATTTTCTTTCTTTCATGCTGTCAATGACAACCGCGATTCCATGTGGAATTTCCTCGTTTAAGGCATGCAGTGCCTTTTCACGAATCAGCTCGGATACAATCTGGCGCATCGGCTGGTCTGTAATCGTATCTTCGTCATAATACATCGGACCATACGGCAGATACTGGAAAATCGCATTGATTAAATCATCGGTATTGTCGCCGTTTCTTGCGGAAACCGGAATAATTTCCACAAAATCCACTTCATTTTTATAGCGGTCAATAACCGGCAGAATTTCTTCTTTCTTAATCGTATCCACCTTGTTAATGACTAAAATAACCGGTGCTTTCACCTTTTTTAACTTTTCAATAATGTGCTGTTCTCCTGCACCGATAAACGTTGTCGGTTCTACCAGCCAGCAGATCACATCGACTTCACCAATCGTTTTTTCTGCCGCACCGACCATATATTCACCCAGCTTATTTTTTGCCTTGTGAATACCCGGTGTATCAACAAATACAATCTGCCCGCGTTCATCGGTAAAAACTGTCTGTATTTTGTTACGGGTTGTCTGCGGCTTATTGGATGTAATCGCAATTTTCTGTCCGATTAACCGGTTCATCAGTGTCGATTTCCCGACATTCGGACGTCCCACAAATGTTACAAAGCCCGATTTTGTATTTCCATTGACCGCAGCCGCACCACCGCTGATACCGCTTGCCGCCAGCATTTCATCTAAATTCATTAGTCCTCCTTGTTTTTGCGAAGCAAAATGCTCCAGGCTATGATGTCTGTGAATTGTTCCGTGCTACACACTCCCACAATTCACACCGCTATTCGCATATCGCAGGACTTCCGTCCCGCTTTTATGCGAATAGCGGGCGGGTCCCAAGGTCTTTTACCCACTTATGAGCAAGCTCATGTGGGTTCAGACCTTTGTCCCCTGACATCATAAGAATAATGGTTCTATTTTTTCAAACATCTGCTCATTTTCACGGATTTTAGCGTTATTGCCGACTACACACAGATAGTCCTGTGAAACCGCGGTTTCAATGAGCGGCGCCAATGCTCGAATAGACTCTTTTGTCGCATTCAACACTTCCTCACGTTCCTTTTTTAACTGTGCGTATTCTGTATGACAGATATATGCACCGAAAGAACGCACGCCCTTTGATGCCGGATTCATCGGTGTATCCATGCCGCCGATTGTTCCGATGATGAACTTCACCATATCCCTCTCACTGACATCAAACCGGCGGACATATTCTGCTGCCTGCTCAAAGATGGCGTTGGTTTCGGCGAGATTCGGGTCACGGTACGATACCATGTACGTATCGCCATTGCGGTAAAATCCGCTCATGCAGCCGTATGCACCGCCCTTTACACGGACATTTAACCACAGGTAATCATACGAGAATATAATTTTAAGCACCTTTAATGCGCCTGTATACTCATACCCTGCCTTACGGTAGTTACCGCATCTTGCCACGTACTGTACCTGTGATGAAGAAGTATACGCTGTTTTTTCCTTTACCGGTCTAAAGGTTCTTACCGCATCTTTTTCCTGTAACTGTGCCAGTTTTGCAACAAATTCCGTCATCGGCTTTTGTAACAGCTCCAGTCCGTCATCTTCTGCCGTAAAGCTGACCGTCAGATTTTCCTTTGTAAAAATCAGCGCCGCTGTACGCTTCAAATTCTCAGCAAGCATTTCTTTCATACTGTCAAAATCCCGGTCTGCCTTTTCGATAAACTCATAATACTGATATCCGCGCAGGATGTCAGAATAGTAGCTGGACGGTGAGAACTGTGCCATTGCCGAAAGCATTGCCACGGTATGCCCGCTTCCTGTCATATTGCTTTCCATTCTCGACTTAATCCGTGCAATAATCTCACGCAGACGCTTTTCATCTTCAAACTTTGTTTCATAAATGATTTCATGCATCATTTCCAGTACAAACGGCAGTTTTTCATATAAAACCTTGCCCTTGACTTCATACATGACCGTGTATTTTGAAAAGTCTTTACTGTCCGTATAAATAGCCGCGTCCGTAGCTATCCCGCCGGAATTGATGTTGATTTCATTCGTTAATTCCGGGTAGGTATGCTTATGCGTATCCATAAGCCCCAGAACAGAGCTTAACAGTCCCACATACGGAAGCAGTTCGTCCGGCACTTTCTTACAGTCAAATGCCAGCATCAGATACGCAATCTGATTCGTAAACAGGTTGTGATGAATCACATCCACATCTGCAATACTCTTTTTATCAATATAAAGCTTTGCCGGCTCTCTTTCAATGTCTGACAGCTTTAACATCGGAATCCGTTCGAGTTCTTCCTGTGGGGACGGCTCGTCCTGATAAGCCTTTAATGCCGCCGTATCTGCCACAATGGCTTCCAGCTCTTCCTTTGAAAGACTGTTTTTATACGTTTCAAGCCGCTTTGCTTCCTCTGCCGCTTTTTCTTCTTCCAGTCCGCGCTTTGGCACTAATGCAATCAGACTGCCATGGCTGTTGTCAAGTAAATATTTCTGAATCAGCTCTTCAAAAAGCCCCTCGTCCAGTTCTTTACGAAGCTGTGCAAATGTATCCAGTGCCTGAACATGGATAAACGGTTCATTTTCATCGTAAAGCCAGCTGTCCATCATCGTCAGATAATACATCAGTCCCTTCGGGTATGCCCCGTAGTCCGCTTCACGGAACTTAAATTCATAATAATTCATGCCCGCAAGTGCCATACGTTTGTCAATGCCGTTTTTTGCAATATCACGCAGCACTTCTTCAATCGTATCAACAAATGCCTTCTTCTGGGATTCTTCCGCATTTTTGGCAACAATTGAATAAACCGGCTGTAATACGGAGGATTCCAGACTGCTGTAAATATCCGTTCCGATTCCTTTATCAATCAATGCCTGCTTTAACTTAGCCCCCGGCGCCATAACCAGCACGTAATCTAATATCTGCATTGCAAGATACAGCTTTTTATCCAGTGCCGTTCCGACCACCTTGTTGTAAGATAAATAAGTATTATTCTCAAGCGGTTCATCTTCTGTCACCGCATAGTAATGTGTTTCTTCCTTTAATATATCAAACGGCTTCTGCATCGCGATATCTGCATCAATCTGCACATCGTTTGCATCAAAATTCTTTAAATATTCGTTATCCAGATAATCAAGGCGCTCCTGCACATCAAAATCACCGTACAAATAGATATAACTGTTCGCCGGGTGATACCATTTTTTGTGGTATGCCAGAAAATCTTCATAAGAAAGTTCCGGGATATGCGACGGTTCTCCACCGGATTCAAAACGGTATGCCGTATCCGGAAATAAAGATACAAACGTATCTCTGGAAAGCACATCGTCCGGTGAGGAATATACGCCCTTCATTTCATTAAACACAACACCGTTGTACTTTAACGGACTGTCGATACTGTCTAATTCGTAATGCCAGCCCTCCTGCTTAAAAATCTGCTCTCTCTGATAGATATTCGGATAAAATACCGCATCCATATAGACATCCGTAATATTCTTAAAATCTGCCAGATTACAGCTTGCCACCGGATACACCGTCTTGTCCGGGTAGGTCATTGCATTTAAAAATGTATTTAATGAGCCCTTGCACAGTTCCACAAACGGGTCTTTGACCGGATATTTTCTGGAACCGCACAGTGTGGAATGTTCCATAATGTGCTGAAGTCCCGTATCGTTAAACGGCGGTGTCTTAAAGCCGATGGAAAACACCTTATTTTCATCGTCATTAGACAGCACAACAACTCTTGCACCGCTTTTCTTATGCTTTAACAGCAGTCCTGCCGAATGAATATCTGCAATTTCTTCTTTTTTTATCAGTTCGTATTTACTTAAATCCAGCTGATCCAATGCTGTAGTTATTTCTTTTAAATTCATTGATAGCCCTCATTTCCATTTAATCATACCTGCCGCCCATATTTCAGGCACATCATAATAAATTAATATACCACAAATACGGGCATCTATGCAAGACTGCTGCACAGTTCGCAGACATAAAAAGGACAGTATGCGCAGATTTTAAGCAAAAAGCACTACGCTGTACTGTCCCTTTATATATTAAGTTTATTTTACTTAAAAAAACCTTTTTTCTTAATATGCTTTTCTTCACCTGTCAGCAGCTTATCATATGCTGCAAGGGCTTCTTTCTGTTCGTTGGTAAGCTTTGTCGGAATATCAACAACCAGTGTAATGTAGTGGTCGCCGCGCACATTTTTGTTGCGCAGTGTCGGCATGCCTTTTCCTCTTAAACGGACTCTCGTGCCGGATGCCGTTCCCGGCTTTACTTCATAAAGCACTTCACCGTCAACCGTCTTTACCTTAACTTCACCGCCAAGAACAGCCGTCGGATAGCTGATTGTCACATTTGAGAAAATGTTGTAGCCGTCACGTTCAAAGCCAGGTTCTGCGGCAATCATCACTGCTACCAGTAAATCACCTCTTGCGCCGCCGTTCGTACCCGGTTCGCCCTTACCCTGGATTCTGACACACTGACCGTTGTCAATACCCGCAGGAATTGTGACTTCAATCGTCTTCTTTGTGCTGATGTAGCCTGTGCCATAGCAGTCCGGGCACTTCTCTTTAATAATCTTGCCGGTTCCGTGACAGTCCGGACATGGCTGTACATTTCTTACCATTCCTAAAATAGACTGCTGTGTATAGGCAATCTTACCCTTACCGCCGCACTTACCACAGGTTTCAGGCTGTGTTCCCGGCTTTGCACCGCTTCCGTTACACTTTGTACAGGTTTCTTTTAAATTCACATCAATCTTTTTGCTTGTACCAGTTACGGATTCTGCAAATGTAATTCTAACGGTTGTTCTTACATCAGCGCCGCGCATCGGTCCGTTGCTGTTACGTCTTCTTCCGCTGCCGAATATATCACCGAAAATGTCACCACCGCCGCCAAAGAGGTCGCTGAAAATATCTCCCATATCACCAAAATCAAAACCGCCTGCGCCACCGCCGCCGCCATTTTCAAAAGCTGCATGACCAAACTGGTCATACTGCTTTCTTTTCTGTGCGTCACTTAATACAGCGTATGCTTCTGATGCTTCCTTAAACTTTGCTTCCGCCTCTTTATCTCCGGGATTGATATCCGGGTGGTATTTTTTTGCAAGCTTACGGTATGCTTTTTTGATGGTCGCATCGTCTGCATCGCGTGAAACGCCTAAGACCTCATAATAATCTCTTTTATCTGCCATAACTTTTACCTTTCTTTTTATACGCTTAAAACTGCATGAGGGAAATTCCCCCATGCAGTTTTACCTGAAGCAAATGTTTCAAACCTTATACTTCCTTGTAATCACCATCAACAACGTCATCACCGTAAGGATTTGCACCGGCTGCTCCGGCATCTGCACCAGCACCGGCTCCCATATCAGGACCTGCACCGGCTGCTCCGGCACCGGCTGCCTGCTGTGCTTCATAAAGCTTAGCGAAAAGCTTCTGGGCGCTTTCCATTAACTTTTCTTTTGCTGCCTTAATTTCATCTACCTGTGAATCTGTCATGTTTTCAGCATCGCTGCCCTCAACAAGTGCCTTTAATGCATTTAAGTCTGCTTCTACAGCTGCCTTATCATTTGCATCTAACTTATCTCCGGCTTCATCTAAGGCTTTCTGTGTCTGGAATACCATTGAATCTGCATCGTTGCGGACTTCAATCGCTTCCTTACGTTTCTTATCCTGTGCTTCGTACTCAGCAGCTTCCTTAACTGCCTTATCGATATCTTCATCAGACATATTAGAACCTGCTGTGATTGTAATATGCTGTTCCTTACCTGTTCCCAAATCCTTAGCAGATACATTTACAATACCGTTGGCATCGATATCGAATGTAA
>OGEA01001042.1_pt1 | contig 14281 bp, 8 predicted proteins | sample 1570531 | NCBI WGS metagenome assembly OGEA01 (sample SAMEA2581973, study PRJEB24529) | metagenome | biome: Human gut stool | place: China | collected 2011 | reverse complement strand
GGGGAATGGATGTCGTAGACGCCGGGACCCACCTCCGTTTCAAAATGATGCGCCATCAGGCTGTCCAGAATCGTAAGTTTGGAACGGGACGCCTCAAAGGTAATCACATCGGCGTCCATTGCGTCGATTTCCGGGATAATGTCCTCAAACTCGCTGTAGCACATATGGGTGTGAATCTGTGTTTCCGGTCTGACACCGCTGTGTGTCAGTCGGAATGCCGGAATTGCAAAATCCAGATACTCTGTATCCCAGTCAGAGCGGCGAAGCGGCAGTTTTTCCCTTAATGCAGCTTCATCAATCTGAATCATGCGGATACCGTTTGCCTCTAAATCCAGCACTTCATCACGGATTGCCAGTGCAATCTGTGAAATGGATTCTTTAATGGAAATGTCTTCTCTTGGGAAAGACCAGTTTAAAATCGTAACAGGGCCTGTAAGCATTCCCTTCATCACCTTATCCGTCAAGGACTGTGCATAAACTGACCATGCCACTGTCATCGGCTTTTCGCGGTATACGTCACCCCAGATGACCGGTGGCTTGACACAGCGTGTTCCGTAAGACTGAACCCATGCTTTTTCCGTGAAAAGAAAGCCGCCCAGTGCTTCACCGAAATATTCTACCATATCATTTCTTTCATATTCACCGTGTACCAGTACATCCAGTCCGATTTCTTCCTGCTTCTTTATACATTCCGCAATTTTTTTCTTATTAAATGCAGTATATTCCTGCTCGGTAATCTCTCCCTTACGGAATGCCGCACGGTTCTGCTTGACATCTTTGGTCTGTGGAAATGAACCAATCGTTGTTGTCGGAAACTGCGGTAAATGAAACGTTTCTTTCTGTAACTGCTGGCGTTCACTGCGCTTTGGCAGTCTGACATAATCTTTCTCAGTCACTTCTGACAGACGCTTCTTCACCGCCGCATTTTTACAATCTCTGTCTGCCGCAAAAAGTGTGCTGTTCTTTTTATATGCGCTCTCCTGCGTATAAGACGGATTTTCGGCAAATCCGCTTAATTCCTTTAATTCTGAAAGCTTTTCTTCTGCAAATGCAAAATAGTCCAGATACTTTTCTGAAAGTTTTGTTTCATGTTTTACCGTATATGGAACGTGTAATAATGAACACGATGTTGATAATACAGTCTGTATGCCCTTTCCTGTAAGCTGCTGTAACTGATTTAATGTCCGGTCATAATGATTTCTCCAGATATTCTTACCGTTTACAAGACCGGCAAAAAGCAGTTTGTCCTTCGGGAATCCGTACTTTTCAATCAAATGAACCGTTTCTTTTCCTTCAATAAAATCCAGTCCGATACCGTCAAACGGCAGTTCTGTCAAATCCTTATAAATGTCACGCACATCGCCGAAGTACGTCTGTAACAGAATCTCGACTGTCTTTTTGCAAGGCAGTATATTTTCATAAATTTTATGAAACAGTGCAATATCTTCTTTTGATAAATCACGCACCAGTGCCGGTTCATCAAGCTGAAGCCACATTATTCTGTGTGCCGCACATTTTTCAAGCACCTGCTGATATGCTGCAATCACCGCATCTGTAAAATCATCCGCCGTTTTGCTGCCTGTATAACGGCATAGCTTTAACAGCGTATACGGTCCTGTAAGAACCGGCTTTGTTTCAATGCCGAGTGCCTTTGCTTCCTCATATTCTTCCCACAGCTTCTCTCCCACAAGCGCAATCTTTGTATCGTCCTCTGCTTCCGGCACAATATAATGATAGTTTGTATTAAACCATTTTTTCATTGCCAGCGCCTTTACGTCACCAGATTCTCCCTGATAACCGCGTGCCATTGCAAAGTATGTATCCAGTGCGGATAAATTTAATTCCTGATACCGCTTTGGCACAATGCCTAACAAAACGGCTGTATCCAGCACTGTATCATAAAACGAAAAGTCATTACATGGAATGTAATCAATTCCTGCCTCTTTTTGTACCGTCCAGTGTGTTTTTCGCAGTCTGCGTGCTTCTTTTAAAAGCTCCTCTGCTCCGGTTTCTTTTCTGAAATATTTTTCCGATGCAAACTTTAACTCTCTTAATGTTCCCACTCTTGGAAATCCGATAACCGATGTCTTCATTCTTTCTCTCCTTATTCTAAAATCCCTGCGGGCAGCTTTATCCGCCGTTTTTCTTTCATTTACGGACTTTATCCACAAATGTCGTATTTATGGATTTTATTATAAGAATGTCGGTATCATTTGTATAATACCTATAAATGTTATTTGTCCATAGTTTTAAACTATATTAAAAAATCTGAAACCACTTGTGCCTATGCACCTCATGATTTCAGGCTTTAAATATGAAGCTTTACGATTCCACGTATTTTTTCAACGCTTCCAGATAGGTCGCTGCCAGCCGGCTCATCATTCCCTTTTTATGCGTGATGTAGCCAACCCGCATTTGGCTTTCATCGGCAAGCGGCACAGCAATGATGTCTTTGCCGTTTAATTTTTTGTCAATGACACCACTACACACTGTATAACCATTTAATCCGATTAAGAGATTAAACAACGTTGCCCTGTCACGCACACGGATATTTTTCTTGCGCTCAACCGCCGAAAAAATTTCTTCCGAAAAATAAAACGAATTATGCTCTCCCTGCTCGAAGGACAGATACGGATACTGCTCCAGTTCCTCATTGGTAATCACTGCATTTCCCGCCAGCGGGTGCTTGCGGCTGATAAAAACATGCGGTCTTGCAACAAACAGCGGATGAAATTCCAGCTCGTGTGACTTTAAAATCTTACCAAGAACCGTTTCGTTAAAATCATTCAGAAACAAAATTCCTATCTCACTTCTCATTCTTGCCACATCTTCGATAATTTCATAGGTCTGCGTTTCCCGCAGACTGAAATCATATTCGTCCTGTCCGTATTCCTTAATCAAATCCACAAATGCATTCACCGCAAACGAATAGTGCTGTGTTGATACACAAAACTGTTTCTTTCCGCCGCTTCCGCCTTTGTATTTATCCTCCAGTATCGCCGCCTGTTCCAAAACCTGTCTTGCATATCCCAGAAAATCCTCCCCCTCTTTGGATATGCTGATTCCCTTATTCGTCCGGTTAAATATCGTGATATTCATTTCTTTTTCCAGCTCGTGAATCGCATTCGTCAGACTCGGCTGGGAAATAAACAGCCGGTTCGCGGCTTCTGTAATCGTCCCTGTATTTGCAACTGTAATTACATATTTTAACTGTTGAAGTGTCATTTTTTTACCCGTCCCATACTCATTTCTGTCATATCAATTTGATATTTATATCATATCAATTATAGTTTTTACTTATCCTTATTTCCATAGTATAATCGAGCGGAATAAAAAAAGCAATCGCCACCGCTTGCGATAAAATTGCTGAAAATCCGGAGAATATGTGTCATCAGGCATACCCTGACATTAGCAGTATTGTGCCGCAGGTATCACAAAACTGCTCCTATCGCAGAATTCAATACATTCCGTCTGCGGTTTCTCCTACATTAAAATGCCTGCGGAATGGAGAGAACGATGAAAGAGCAAACTATTTTCCCAAGAGAAGAACATGCAGATGTCCTGTTCCAGAAAATTCTGGCTGACCCATGGGCATGCGACAAGCTTTTTGAAACTTTTTGCAATGATTTATTCAGTAATGATGAACTGGAGGATTCCCTTTCTGCCGATGAATTCTGTCAAGCACTGTTTCGCGCTTACCGCAACAGGGATTTATCCGCTTTTCTTATGGCAATCAGCAAAAATACCCTTTTTGATCTGATACGAAATTCTTATCTGATTCCCTATCGTTTTAACGCTGACGGAAAGACCAATCCTGTCATTATGACAGATGAGAACGGGGTGCTTCTGCCTGAATTTAAAAATTGCATCCATGAAAAGGAGTATCAACATTTTCGTGAAGTTTATAACCATTTTGACGGAAAGAAAAAGATGTATCTTGCACAGGCTTACCGTTACAGTCATTCCTACCGCGATGACGATATGAATATTAAACAGCAGGTTTTAGAAAAAAATACCGGTGTACTGCTGATCCGTGAGCTTCCCGATACCATTAAATTAAAAGAAACAGAATCAGAAGCCTACTGTGCCGTCTGGGATTTAATGATCCAGCTGGAAAAAGAACTGCCAATGGCTTTCGTATTTTACGGTCAGGATTCCCTTGTTGAGCAGAATAACCGATATGATGAACTTGGGATTTTCCTGCCAAATTCTCATTTTTTGAAAAATCTGGAGCGGCATGCCGCCAAAGCGGAGGCGATTATTTATGGATAGCACAAAAGATACAGCCGGACCGGCTTCTTATGTTGATATTATGGAAAAAAACCACATGGAAATCCCCTGGCATGACTATGCAAAAGCAGACAGCAACGTCCTGATTGAAAATGCAGGATTAATCGAAAAAGCTTCTGTTATCGGCAGAGTAGGACTTATGATGCTCTCCTGCGGCACCGGGGCATGGCGTGTGCGCACTTCCATGAACCGCCTGTCAAAGGAACTTGGTGTTACCTGCACGGTGGATGTCGGACTGATGTCCATTGAATTTAACTGCTTTGACGGAACGGATTGTGTTTCCCAGTCTTTAAGCATTGCCAATACCGGGGTCAATACGTCAAAGCTGTACCGCATGGAACAGTTTGTTGAACGTTTTCCGGAAGAAAAAACGCATATGACCGGTGAACAGATTCACAAAAAACTGGACACCATTGAAAAAATCCACACGCTGTATTCGCCTGCAAAACTGGGATTTGCCGCCGCACTCGCCTGTTGTGCCTTCACTTTTCTTTTAGGCGGCGGTCCTGTGGAAATGATTCTGGCATTTATCGCCGCCGGTGTCGGAAATGTTGTCCGTACCAAACTGATTAAACACCATTATACACTGTTTTTAAATATTGCCGTATCCATCTCGGCGGCCTGTCTTGTTTATGACATCTGTTTCCGCCTTGCGGAAATTATTTTTCATATTCCGGCACTGCATGAAGCGGGATACATTTGTTCCATGCTGTTTATCATACCGGGATTTCCGTTTATTACAAGCGGCATCGACCTTGCGAAACTGGATTTGCGTTCAGGACTTGAACGGCTTACTTATTCCATCATCATTATACTCGTCGCTACGATGTTTGCATGGATTATGGCACTGCTTTTAAAATTACAGCCACAGGATTTTGCAGTCCTTCACATGAATCCCCTGCTTCACCTTGTACTGCGGATTATCGCCAGCTTCTGCGGGGTTTTCGGCTTTTCCATAATGTTTAACAGCTCTGTTTCTATGGCATCGACTGCTGCTTTCATCGGTGCGGCTGCCAATACGCTCCGGCTTGAACTTGTGGATTTTACAGGAATGCCTGCTGCCGCCGCCGCATTTATCGGTGCTTTAACCGCAGGACTGCTAGCCTCCCTCATTAAGAAGAGCCACGGGTATCCTCGGATTTCTTTAACCGTACCTTCCATTGTCATTATGGTTCCGGGACTGTACCTGTACCGGGCAATTTACAACTTCGGCATTATGTCCCTCTATGAAGCTGTTTCGTGGTTTAGCGCAGCGATTATGATTATTATCGCACTTCCGTTGGGACTGATATTTGCACGAATCCTTACCGACCGCACATTCCGGTATTGCACATAATTTTTATGTTTTTTATACAAACAGCAACATTTTAACAATATTCGGTATTAAATATTTATTTAGAGCGAAAACAATTGTACATAGTAGCAGATGAGCCGTCTCATTCGCGGATTTCTCATCACTGCTTTATCATAAAATTGCTCGGAAATGGGGATTAAAATGAATCACTTATCACACCGGCAAATGTCAGAATCTTTTCTGACGGCTGCCTTTTTATCTATATCCGGAGGTTTGCAGGATGCCTATACATACCTCTTCCGCGGCAAAGTTTTTGCCAATGCACAGACCGGCAACATTGTACTTTTAAGTGCCTGTGTTGTTGACAGAAACTGGTATCAGGCGGCACACTATCTGATTCCGCTGCTCTTTTTCGCGCTGGGAATTGCCGCCGCCGAATGGGTACGGCTGAAATATCAGCGGATTGAGCGTCTGCACTGGCGCCAGCTTGTTGTTTTATCCGAAATTATTCTGCTTTTTGCGGTAGGATTTTTCCCGGTACGGCTGAATCTGTTTGCCAATGCCTTAGTATCCTTTTCATGCGCCATGCAGGTTCAGACATTCCGCAAGGTCAACGGATATGCCTTTGCCAGCACCATGTGTATCGGCAATCTCCGAAGCTGTATGGAATCTCTGTGCGCTTATGCCAGAACGCGCGATAAACACGTTTTGCACAAATCCGCCTGCTACCTTGGCATTATCCTGATGTTTGCTGTCGGAGCCGGTGTCGGTGGACACTGTATTGCCCTTTTTGGTATGCGCACCATCTGGTTTTCCTGCCTTTTGCTGTTGATCAGCTTTTTAATCATGTTTATTAAAGAAGAAGAAAAAGAACGTCATTAATGCAGAACCGTTCCATAAAAATACCGGCCTCCAATCGTCAGATTTTAAATCTGGCTTTTGGAGTCCGGTACAATATCAGTTTTTTTCAAATATTCTTATTTTTCCGGTTTAAAATTACTTTTTATAATTTTCATAGCTGTGCTGTGGCATTTTGGTTTCTGCCCAGAGCTTGTCGGCACACGGCTTCCAGTTCTTAGCATAAGCCTTACACTTCTCACACAAATGCTCCGCAGATTCCGGTGACTGTAAATCCGTGGATTTTGCGCCACTCTCCTTTACAATCCGTTGAAGAATTTCAGGATTTTCAAGCATCGGGCACGGACGCAGATGATTTTCATTAAACGGCTGGTTATTATAATATGCCATAAATAACGGCTGTTTTAAAATCTCAAGCAGCGTATTTTTACGGATATTGGCCCCTGAATAGTGAATAAATACACAAGGCTCCGCATCACCGTTTGCATTAATATGGAAGTAATTTCTTCCGCCTGCGATACAGCCGCCCACAAATTCACCGTCATTCTGGAAATCCATGGTAAACAGTCCTTTTCCCGTCGTCATATTACGGATTTCACGGACACGGGAACGCATGTAAATTCTCTGCTCCGGTGCCGGAAGCAGATCAACAGACGCATCGTTTCCGACCGGCATATAGTGAAAATACAGCGCATAACGGCAGCCTTTTTCAATCATTAAATCAACGAATTCATCGCTTGTAACTGTTTCAATATTTTTAGATGTATAACAGATGGATGTACCAAATACAAGACCGTTCTGCTTTAATAAATCCATTGCGTGCATAACCTTTCCGTAGACACCTTCTCCACGGCGTAGGTCATTCACCTCTGCAAATCCTTCCAGACTGATTGCAAGATAAAGATTTCCGACTCTTTTCAAATCCGCACAGAACGTTTCATCTACGAGTGTTCCGTTTGTAAATGAAAGAAATGCGCAGTCATAATGCTTCTGGGCAAGGCGGATTAAATCTGCCTTTCTTACAAGCGGCTCACCGCCTGTAAACATGTAAAAATAAATGCCCATTTCTTTACCCTGACAAATCAGGTTATCCATTTCATCAAATGTCAGATTCAGGCGGTTTCCGTATTCTGCCGCCCAGCAGCCCGTACAATGCAGGTTGCAGGCACTTGTCGGATCCATTAAAATCAGCCACGGTACATTGCATTTGTACTTTTCACGCATTTTACGAATCGTTTTTGTACCATTTAAAAATGCTTCAAAACCAAGGTTTAAAACCATTGTTTTTAGCACATGTGGGTCGACTTCATCCAGAAGCCTGTTTATGTAATGATTCAACGCGCCGTTTTTATCGGTAATCATGGTTCTTGCTTTCTCATAATTAATATCCAGCTTTTCTCCATCCATGTATTTTTCCATGAAATCGACAAGCTTTACAATTTCCTTTTCTCTGTCTTTATCCAGATTCTTTAAAACGACGTCAGACACTTTGCTAACAGCCAATCTTCCCGCTGCATGTGTTAAATTTCCCATTTTCTTTTCTCCTGATTTTCTTATCTTAATGATATTATACGTCTTAAATATTTTGTGTTATATATCAGCATATGCACAAACCGATAAAATGATTCTCCACATTCCGCAGGCGATTTCTCATCTGCCATCAGGGAGATTTGTTTTCGCTCAGAAACAAATCTCCGTGTGAAGAATCTTAGATTTAAGGATTCTTCACACTATCCTCTTTTATGTAAAACCTGAATTGTTTCACTGATTTTTTTGCGCAACGGCTCATTTTCTTCCGGTATGGTCTGCAAAATACGCAGCAGCTCCGTTGTGTTATGGTCATCGCCCACTTTCTTTAAGGACTCGCATGCCGCCTCCAATATATCCTGGTCTTTGCTTTCAACCAGCTCCATCAACAGATCAATGGCTTCCTCTGTTTCGGAAGTTCCCAGTGCCTGAGCCAGTGCGATTTTATGTTCCTTATCCTTAAACATATACTCTGAAAGCTCACCCCATGCCTTTCTATGCACAAGCTTTTCCATTTTTTCTTCGGGTGTTTTCTTTGAAAATAACATACTGCTCTCCATTCCGCAGGCATTTTAATGCCGGAGGAATCGCGGACTGAATTCATTCAGTTCTGCGATAAAAACAGATTTGTGATGCCTGCGGCACAAATCTGTCGTGTGAAAAAATCTTAAATTTATGGATTTTTCACACTGCTGTCCATTTCTTTTCTTATTTCTTAACACAACCGTATTATAGAAAAAGATTTGTAAAATGTAAAAAGTATTATTAATATCTTGATTATATCTTTTTGACATAGCCAAAACCGCATTTATTTGTTATACTTATGTAATACGTTTGCCCCGGCATCTGTTAAATATTTTCCGCTGCATGGCAGTTTTACAAAAAGGAGTATCATGATTACTTACGATTATTACCGTATTTTTTACTACGTTGCACAGTATAAAAGTTTTACCAAAGCCGCTGCTGCTTTGGGCAATAACCAGCCCAACATTACGCGCTGTATGAACAATCTCGAAGCAGAACTGGACTGCAAGCTTTTTCTGCGTTCCAATAAAGGTGTACTGCTGACACCGGAAGGCCACAAGCTTTATGAACACGTTGCCATTGCTTTTGAACAGCTTGCGCTTGGTGAAGAAGCAATTATCCGTAACCGGGATTTAGAAAACGGTCTGATTTCAATCGGTGCCAGTGAAAATGCACTGCGCCTGATACTGCTTTCCGAACTGGAACATTTCTGCGCCCGCTATCCGCATGTGCGTATCCGTCTTTTAAATTATTCCGCACCGCAGGCAGTAAAAGCACTGGAAAATAACATTATCGACTTTGCGATTGTTTCAACACCGGTTCTGGTACATAAGCACATGCATCAGGAAAAGCTGGTTTCTTATGATGAAATACTGCTGGGCGGCACGAAATATAAGCAGTTTGCACAGCAGGTTCACTATTTGGAGGATATTTCCGAAATGCCTTTAATCGGACTTTGTGAGGGAAGTTCCACACACACGCATTACAGCCGTTTCTTTATGGAGCACGACCTTCCTTTTGAGCCGGATATGGAAGCTGCCATGACCGACCAGGTACTTCCGATGATTACCCATAATCTCGGTATTGGTTTTTATCCAAAATCGCTTGCTTTGGAAGCCATTGAAAAGGAACTTGTCTTTCCGATTGAGCTGACAGAACCACTCCCTAATCGTGATGTTGTCGTAATCACCAACAACCACACACCGATTAATTCTGCTTCCCGCAGATTTCTGGAGTTTTTACTGGAAAACCGTAAATAACCGTTTTCCTTTCAGCATTTCCAACGCAATATAACACATTTGATAAACAAAAATACATTTAATAAAGATAAGCTGCCACACAGTCTAAATTCCGTGTGGCAGCTTATATTTTAAAATATTTTCTTTTTAATTACTTACCGACAATGTTAATAATCTTACCCGGTACGTAAATTTCCTTTACAACATTTGCAGGAAGCTTATCACCAAGTGCTTCTTTTGCCTTAGCCAGTGCAGATTCTTTGGTTTCGTCAACAGAAAGTGTTACCTTTGCCTTTACTTTACCATTTACCTGAACTGCCATTTCAATCTCGTTATCCTTCATCTTTTCTTCATCAAATGAAGGCCACTGTGTGCTTTCAAAAATGCTCTGGTTATGTCCTAATACTTCCCAAAGTTCTTCTGCAACATGCGGTGCAAACGGAGATAAGAGCGTAACAATCGTTTCCATTGTTTCTTTATCAATGCCGCCCTGCTTCTTTGTCAGGTCAACCAGCTTGTTGGTGTATTCCATGAAACCGCTGACAACTGTGTTCAGACTGAAGTTTTCCAGACGGTTTGTAATGTCATAAACCATCTTATGTCTTAACTTCACCATTTCATCTGTTTCATTGAAATTCTTATCTGCGTTATCTTCTACAAGTGTCCAGAATCTTGACAGGAATCTGTGTACACCGTCAATTCCTCTGTCATCCCATTCTGCATCCAGTTCCGGTGGTCCGACAAACAATTCGTACATTCTTAATGAATCACAGCCGTAATCTCTTACTAAATCATCCGGTGATACAACGTTTCCTTTGGACTTACTCATCTTTGCGCCGTTCTTGCCAATCATACCCTGATTGAACAGCTTCTTGAACGGTTCATCAAAATCAACCACACCGATATCATGTAAGAATTTTGTATAAAATCTTGAATACAGTAAGTGCAGTACCGCATGTTCCACACCGCCGATATACATATCAACCGGAAGATACTTATCTGCCTTTTCCTTGCTTACAAGTTCTTTGTCATTCTTATTATCCACATATCTTAAGAAGTACCATGAAGAACCAGCCCACTGTGGCATAGTATTGGTTTCTCTCTTAGCAGGCTTTCCGCAGCATGGGCAGGTTGTGTTGACCCATTCTTCAATTCCTGCAAGCGGTGATTCACCTGTTCCGGTCGGCTCATACTTTTCTACTTCAGGAAGCAGTAACGGAAGCTGGTCTTCCGGAACCGGTACACAGCCGCAGTCCGGGCAGTGAACAATCGGAATTGGTTCGCCCCAGTATCTCTGGCGTGAGAATACCCAGTCACGTAACTTGTAGTTCTTCTTTTTACGTCCGAAGCCCATTTTTTCAATCATTTCCGGTGCTTCTTTCTTTAATACAGAAGATTCCATGCCGTTCCAGTCACCGGAATTAATCATTGTTCCGACAGCATCTGTATAAGCCTCTGTCATATTTTCAATTTCTTTTCCGTCTTTTGCAATAACCTGAATAATCGGAATATCAAATTTCTTTGCAAATTCAAAGTCACGGTCATCATGTGCCGGTACACACATAATCGCACCTGTACCGTAATCAGCCAGTACATAATCAGACAGCCAGATTGGCACTTTCTTTCCATTTAAAGGATTGATTGCATAAGAACCTGTAAATACACCTGTCTTTTCCTTATCTGCCATTCTGTCAATGTTAGAACGGGTAGAAGCTCTGTAAATGTAATCTTCCACTGCCTGCTTTGTTTCTTCCGTTGCCAGTTCTCTTGCCATTGCATGTTCCGGAGCCAGTACCATAAAGGTTGCACCGTGTAATGTATCCGGTCTTGTAGTATAAACAGTAATAGACTTATCCGTTCCGTCTACCTTAAAATCTACCTCTGCACCGTAAGAACGTCCAATCCAGTCAGACTGCATCTTCTTAACCTTTTCCGGCCAGTCAAGCTTATCAAGGTCTTCGAGTAATCTGTACGCATAGGATGTAATCTTTAAAATCCACTGCTTTAAGTTCTTCTTGGTTACTTCTGTACCGCAGCGTTCGCAGCAGCCGTTTACAACTTCTTCATTTGAAAGACCTGTCTTGCAGGACGGACACCAGTTAATCGGCATTTCCTTTTCGTAAGCAAGACCTGCTTTAAACATTTTTACAAAAATCCACTGTGTCCACTTATAGAAATTCGGGTCTGTTGTGTTGACTTCCATATCCCAGTCATAAACAGCGGCGATTTCCTGAATCTGTCTTTTAATATTGGCTACATTCTGTGCCGTAGACTTTTTCGGGTGAACACCCATCTTAATTGCATAGTTTTCTGCTGGAAGACCGAATGCATCCCAGCCCATTGGATGGATAACATAGTATCCGTGTAACATCTTATATCTGCTCCATACATCACTGATTACATAACCTCTCCAGTGACCGACATGAAGACCGCTTCCTGACGGATACGGGAACATATCCAGACAGTAGTATTTCGGTTTTTTGCCATCATTGACATTAATTGGGTGTGCTTCCCAGTTTCCACGCCATTTCTTTTCAACAGCCTTATGGTTATACGTTGTTGCCATAAAATTAATCCTCCTTGTTTTGCTTCCTTTTTTCAAACACATAAAAAGCCCTTTCATCTCACTTAGAGACGAAAGGGCTACAATCGCGGTACCACTCTAATTCATATGTAAGCTGCCCTACATATGCACTCAATCATTTGGTAACGGAAATGAATCGTCTTTTCCTATCTGTTTATCCTTTCAGAAAAGAAACTCCAAGGCGAGTTCAATTATCCGAATCTGCTGTCTTGCACCTTCCGGCAGCTCTCTGTAAAATTCCGGCGATAATCTACTATTCCTTTTCACAGTCTTTATATATTCAAATATTTACTACGAAACAGGAATATTTTATCATATTCAACCGCTTTGTCAAGTACCGATTCTACTTTTATCCGTTGTTTTTCTGATATTCTGCGGACAGCTTCTCCACTACATTCTGCGGCGCATGTCCGTATCTTGCAAATTCGTAGGCAAATGTACCATAGCCTTCCGTAATGGAGCGAAGCTTTGCCATATAGCCTTCCAGCTCGGCAATCGGAACATCGGCTTCTATATAAGAAGTTCCGTCTTCTGCCGGCATCATGCCAAGTACTCTTGCCCTGCGGGTCTTTAAATCATTTGAAATGTCTCCCGCATAAACGGACGGTGCAAAAATTTTTACCTGTGCAATCGGCTCTAAGATAATCGGTGATGCCTTTAAATAAGCTTCCTTATATGCCATGACAGCTGCCATTTTAAATGCATTTTCACTCGAATCCACCGGATGCTCCGCGCCGTCTGTCAGCACTGCCTTTAAGCCGACCACCGGATACCCTGTAAGCAGTCCTGTCTTGACACTTTCTGCAATTCCCTTTTCCACTGCCGGGAAATAATTTTTAGAAACTGCGCCGCCGACTACGGCTGTTTCAAATACGTAATCTTTTTCACGGTTGCCGGACGGTGAAAATGTAATCTGCACTTCCGCAAACTGTCCGTGACCACCGCTCTGCTTTTTGTAACGGCATCTTGCTGTCGCTTCCGCACAAATCGTTTCTTTATAACTGACCTTTGGCGCTGTCAGCTGAACCTGCGGAATCTTATACTGATTTTCAAGTCTTGCCACAATAATCTCCAATTGCTGTTCGCCGATTCCTTTTATCAGACGCTGACCGTTTTCTACATCATTTTCACAAAGCACGGTTTTATCTTCTTCCATAATCTTTGCCAGTGCCTGTGAAAGCTTTTCTTCATTCTGCTTGTTATCAACAACAATGCGCTTTACCGTATACGGTACTGCAAATTCAATCGTATCGAGCTTAATCGGCTTCACCTTTGTGGAAATGGTATCTCCGGTTGAAAATCCGTTCAGCTTCGGAATGGCTCCGATATCGCCTGCCACAATGCTGTCCACCGGTGTATATTCTTTTCCGCATACCTTATAAATTCTGCCAATCTTTGTTTCCATATCATAAGACGGATTAAAAATCATGCTGTCCGCTTTTAATGTACCGGAATAAACCTTTACAAAGGAATACTTGCCAAGATATGGGTCGGATACCGTCTTAAATACCCGCGCCGCCAGAAAATCTTTTTCATCATAAATGCAGTCAAACAGCTCATTGTCATAAACATTAATACCGGTCTTTGTAAAAAACGGTGACGGAAAATATTTTGTAATGACATCTAAAAGCATATAGACACCATGTACATGCAGTCCCGACCCCATCGTTACCGGAACAATGCTTCCGTCCGTACAGTCGGCACGTAGGGCGCTGTCCTTTTCCTGCTGTGTAAATTCTTCACCCGAAAAATATTTTTCCATATTATCTTCGTCAACCGAAGCCACTGCCTCATCTAAAATCCCTTTAAATTTATTGAGGTTTTCCATACAGTAGTCCGGAATCTCGAAATCTTCATATTTTCCGATACCGGTAAATTTTCTGGCGCTCATCTTGGTAATATCCGCATAACCAATCAAACGCTGATCCTGGCGGATTGGCATATGAAACGGCGCAATCTTTCCGC
>OGEA01001037.1_pt1 | contig 14304 bp, 13 predicted proteins | sample 1570531 | NCBI WGS metagenome assembly OGEA01 (sample SAMEA2581973, study PRJEB24529) | metagenome | biome: Human gut stool | place: China | collected 2011 | reverse complement strand
CGTCGTGCCGACTTCGTGTTCTCGCAGACGATTGCCGATCGTGCTTCCATCGACCAGGAACTTCAGCCCGGCGCCAACCTCTGGGTTGACGTTTCCGGCGAGAACTATCAGATGGACGGCATGGACTACGGTGCGGAATTTGAAGCCGACACCTTCTACGGCACCTTCGGCGGCGACGTCAAGCTCGGCGACGCCTACACGCTCGGTGCTGCCTTCCAGTACGGCGACGGTTCTCTGCGCAGCTCCGTGAACGGTGTCAAGAATGACGTGACCAACTACGGCCTTGCCCTTTACGGTACGGCCAAGTTCGGCGCGGCCAAGGTCGTGGGTGAACTTTCCTACATCTGGGGCGAAAACGACATCACCGCTTCGCAGGCGGCTCTGAACCAGAGCGTGGATACGTCCATCTACTCGGCCGGCGTCACCGGCATGTACGAACTGCGTGCCGGCGGCTTCAGCTTCATCCCGAGCATCGGACTGCGCGTCTCGCAGCTTGAGACCGACGCCATGCGCGTGGGCGACGTCTCCATTGAAGATCAGGATCAGACGCTCTTCCAGATCCCGGTGGCATTGCGCATCAACGGCGCCGACATGAATGCCGGCGGCTGGAAGCTTGCTCCGAGCTTCAAGATCGCGTATGTGCCCACGTTCGGCGACACCGAAATCAATGTGCACAACATTGAGGCCGACGTCATCGACACAAGTCCTGTGCAGATGGATCTGGGTCTGCGCGCCGGTACCGAGAACCTCCTGCTCAACGCCACGTTCTCGCTTGGCGCGGGCAGGGAGGGTTCGTCCTCCGTCGGCGGCAAGATTGGTCTGAAGTACGCCTTCTAATAGCGCATCGTTGATTGAGCGTTAGCTCGATCAAAGCCCAAACTCCCGATGGCCTGATGTCCGAAAGGATGTCCAGTTGTCGGGAGTTTCCTTTTGCGACATTGTGGTTGAAAAAATCAGTTGATGTTTGACTCGGTCACAGTGCGTCATTGCCAATGCCTGGCGTGAGTTTTGAATGAATTCAGGTTGATCGGCTTGAGGGCAGTACACCGCTTGAGAAAGGAAACTTCAAAATTCATGGACTCCTGGAGAAATGCGAAGAGTGTGCCTTCGCCAAAAAGCCCGTTTCCGGGGATTGATGAAAAAAACAAGACAGCAGAACAGACGGCTAAAAACCGTCTGCATCGCGTAACGGCATAAGGCGCGGATGGATTCGATCCCCGTTTATGGGGAGTGATTGAAAACTTGAACCTGAAGAGTGAGGTAGAGATCAGGATGGACGAGCCAAAAGAAAACGCCATTCCTCACTTTTCCCCCGAGTGGTACGAGGTCTTGGAATGGCGCCCTACGGCTTGAATGTCAGCTCCCGGTCGGAACATCGGCCTTTGGCTAGGGAGCACCCAACGAGCTTTCGTTTTCTTTCTTCCATTGTACGATTTTCACTAATGAAATCAACATAAAGCAAAGGACTGCCTTATGCAAACCCAACACACCTGACGTTCTCTATTGACGGGATAAATGCGCACGATACTGCCAAAACGCTGGTCAGAATTTCTGGCGGAACATTCCCTTGCCTCGAAGTTGCAGACTTGGGGACGCGTTGATCGAATGAATCAGAGGGAGCGGTCCAAAAAACGGCGGAAATCCGTGTGACTGAGATTGACGTAGAGCTTCTTTTCCTGGCTTTGGAGCTCAACGTGCAAAGCCGGGACGCAGGCGAAGAAGTTTCTGAAATTATTCAGGCAGGCGTTTCTTCAACTGAATGGGTTTGAAGGCGTCGTGAAGTATGTTCCGGTAAAGCCTGCGCGTCCTCTGAAGAGAGTATGTTGTCCTCGCAACTTTTCCGGTGAAAATCTCTTCTTTTTGAAACAAAAACCGGAAACAACTGTTTCCGGTGAGAGGTCGCCGACAAAAAAGGGTGATGTCTGGCGGGGGATATTTATCCTGCGGACCTATTTTTTGACGACGCGGGCCACTTCAGCGGCAAAGGCTGTTTTGCCGTCGGCGGCGAGAACACCATAGAGCCGCATGGCCGTCAGGTTGGCAAGGACGTAATTGCGGAAGGCGTTCAGATGCTGCGGATCGCTCAGTCCGTAGTTTTCCTTGGCAAGTGCTCGCAGTGCTTGAGCAGTCCACTGGCAGGCGGAGGTCGAAATCACGAAGTCGTGATCGGCAAGGTGCACGACCCACCCCTCGATGCGCCGCGGCATCGGCAGCGTCGATCCGCTCTTGTCCAGAAGGCCGTAGGTGACGGGATCGGTGCCGGTGATGATGCCTGCTGCCTTGATCCAGTTCGTGACGAGCCGCTCTCCGGCGGGCGTTGCGGGATGTTCGTGAGCGCATGCTTGGGCGACGATCACCTCGGGAGGCAGTTTGCGGGCGAGCGACTCGGCAATCGAGAGCACATGATGTTCGCCCGTGCCCGCCAGAGGCTGTTCCTTGCGGCAGGAATGGTCGTCCTGCCAGGCAAAGACCCAGGGCTTGTGCAGGTCGTGAAGAATTTCGCCGCCCACTGCTGCATCGTAGTCGAGCGTGAGGCCGTTGACGTCACGGTAGTTTTTCACGAGACTCAGAGCAGAAACGACGTTGAGCGCCGTGTGAACGACGAGACCGCCGGGATAGGCGTGATGAGAGGAGTAGCCTGAGCCCGGTGCGCTCCAGAACGGCTGGGGACTTTGCTTGGGGGTCTTGATCGGGGGGAAAACCGAGGCAAAGGAGGCGTCGATCAGTTTTTCTCGCTTGAGCTCTGACAGGATCGCCTTCTCGTTGCCTTGCGCAATCGTGGGGACGGGGTTGTCCAGAATGGAGAGCGTTTTTTCACGCAGTGCTTCATTTCGAAGCTGGCGGGCCGCATCGATGATGACGCGGTTGGCTGCCTGCACCACTGCACTCTGACGCGCCATCTCGACATCGCTCATGGCGAGCACTTCAGCGAGGCTGCGTGCGGTTTTGGGCGCTGCGGCAATCGCTTCGAGATTGAATGTGCCGGCGCATAGTCCGCTGCCGACGGTCAGAAGCGCTGCGCGGGAAAAGAAGGAACGACGGGAAAGTTCGGTCATAAGATCCTCGAGTGATTTTTGTGAGAAATCGGTTGGTGGACGAGGAGCATTGTGAAGACCAAAAATGTCGGAGATGTTGTCGTTTCGTGATTGTTTTGTGAAGGGGAAATACAAATTTCTTGTCCCGCATTTTCTTTAGTCAAGAGTTTGTTTGCAGACCATTATTTGAATGATTGAGTGCAACAACAAGCATTGATGCGCGCTGTCTCGTCCCCGGTGAGGAGACTGAAGGGGGGCGTGCGGCAGAAGCGGACGCCGCACGGACAAACGCAATTCCGCGAGCGCGGTGCGGATGGATGCACCTTCTGGAAACGGTGTCTAAAGCAGACGCTTTCGGCTGATCGCGACGGCCGGAATGAGAGCAAACAATGCGCCCGCAGCCGTCACCGCCGAGAGCACGAGAAGTTCCGTCATGCCGACGGAGGGAAGCATCGCAATACCGGTGCGCAGGCCGATGACTTTTCCCGCGGCAAACGACAAAAGCGTGCCCAGCATGAGCGCGCCGAGGGCGGCAAAGAGAACCGAGGCGCTGATGCAGGCCCAGACGGACGCAAGGACAAAGCGGCGGGGCGCGCCCAACGCCCGCAAAAGCAGCAGATTGCGTTCGCGCAGTTTGGCAAGCACAAAGCCCGTGAGCAGTGCTGCGGCCAGCGACGTCCCCGCCGAGCAGGCGGCAAAGGCCTTCAGGGCGCGTGCGGCGGCTGAGAAAACCGCAAAGAGTTCGACGAGTGCTTCGCCGGTAAAGATTGCCATGAGATTGACGATGGAGCCGTCGGCGGCGCTTTCGGACGCATTGAGGACGTGCTGGCGGATCCGGTAGGCTGCCGCAATGCTCGTGGGCTTGACTACCAGAGCCGAGGCTCCAGGCAAATCCGAAAGATCGTGCGTGAGCCATGCTTCAAGGGGTTCCGCGTCGTGCGTGTGCCCCTGTAAGGTGCCGTGCATGCGCCAGAGCGATTCTATGGGCACAAGGACGGCTCGATCCCACGCCGTTCCGGTTTCGGGCAGCATGCCGACGACCGTGAATCGCTCATTGTGCTCGTGACTGTTGAGTGCACTCGTACCGTGGCCGGCCGAAAAGCTCTCGCCCAGCGCAAGCCCCGAGGCAGAGCCTGCGACGGCTTCAAACGGCTTGCTGAAGTTGCGGCCTGCCGCGAGCGGACGCGAGGCGCCCTGATCGACGAAAGCACGCGTGGTGCCGACGAGTGCGCCCCGGCCCGCCCGATCGCCGAAGGCAAGCGGCGCCGCCCAGGCGACATCGCCAGCCTTGGGCGAGAGCCTGCGCATGGCCGAGACCGGCATGAGTGGGAGCATTTCGTTGCGCAGGTACACGGTTCCAAGCAGCAGGGCGGAACGGCTGCCGCGGGCGCCGACGAGAATGTCGAATTGTTCGGCGGCGCGTATGCTCGCCTGCTTGATCATTCGTTCGACTTGAACGACCGAGACCGCCACCGACAAGGCAAGTGCGAGCAGCAGCGTCAACCCGGCAAAGATGGCACGGGAGCGGCGGAATTCGCCTTTGAGAAAGAGAAAGACGTTCATGGTTATGTCTGCTTTTTCAACCGGAAAGCCAACTCCATCGCCCCTTTTGCATGCGCGCCCTGGCCGGAAAGCGTTCGGCGGTCTGCGTATCGTGCGTAATCACCATGAGCGTCGAGCCAAGTGACAGAGCGCTTTCGACAAGCGCCTTCATGACGCGTCGGGCGTTGGCTTCATCCAGACTTGCCGTCGGTTCGTCGGCAAAGATCACGCGCGGCTTTCCCATCAGAAGACGCGCTAGAGCCGTGCGTTGCATTTCTCCTCGCGACAGACGCAGGGCCTGCGTCCCTGCAGGAACGTCGAATTGCTCGAGCAGGTCGTGGGCGCGGCTTTTTGCCTCGGTGCTGATGCCGCCGCGGAATGTTTCGGGCAGCAGCACGTTTTCGAGGGCGGTGAGTCCGTCAAAGAGTCCGAAATCCTGAAAAAGAAAGCCGCAATGCGTTCCCCGCCACTCGTCGCGCTGATTTTCCGAGAGGCGGGTGAGATCGGTCTTGCCCCAGCAGATCCGGGCGTTGTCGATTCGAACGATGCCGCTTAGCACCTTCAGAAGCGTTGTCTTGCCCGCGCCCGAGGTGCCTTGAACCGACACGAGCGTGCCCTGGGCAATGTTGAGTTCCGCAATCTCAAGCAGCGTGCGCATTTCGGCGCCGTCCGTGCACGTATAGACGATGTTTCGGGCGTGCAGGTCGAAGCGTTCGGGCATGGGGCGGGTTTCCTTCATCATGAAATGACGCGCCATTCGGCTTCAACAAGGCGCACTAGGCTCACAAACCCTGTTTCAGGATCCGTCGCCGAGCCAAGCTCGAGGATTCCCTCGACTTCAATGGCTTGATTGGGTTGAACGAAGTTGTCCGGATCCTTCAGGTACACCAGCAGAATCGAATCCGGCCAGTCTTCGTCGCTGTTGCAAAAGGGGCAGAGATTGACCGGTGCGCGGCTGAGCACGAGAAAGGAGGCGCCAGCCTTGAGCGGGGGCGCCATGAAGCCGCGCACGACGGTTCGTTTGCCTGCCAGCGATTTGAGTTTTTCGGAAAAACTCAGGCCCAGAACGGAGGCCTGCTCGTACATTTCGTCAAAACCAAGCGCGACGGCTTCGGCGCGGCACGGCACGGCGGACAGCCCCAGAGCCGAAACGGCGGCAAGCGTGAGAAAGAAACGGCGTTGCATGTTGATTTTCAAAGGGGAGCTAAAAGCACGCAGCGCAAACGGCGGTGCGCTGCGTGCCATCGGCGATGCTTGGGGCGACGCCTAGCGGCCGAGCGCCAGAGCTTCAGCCATGACGCGGAAGATTTCCGTCGAATTCATGAAGCCCTTGATCTCATCGGCGTTGGGGCCGCGTGCGGTGACGACGAGGTCATCGACCGTATGCACGCCTTGCGGTTCGTTGCGCGGGAGATTGCCCGGCACGAAGTGGCTGCCGGGGATGTCCTTGTATTGGGCGTTGGCTACGTACTGCCCTTTTTCATTCTTCACGGCAGGCGTGAAGGTGTTTTCTTTCACCGGACGGTAAGTCTCGATGTAGTCCGGGTGGGCGCCGAAGAATACGGCCAGACGCTTGTCGGGATAAAAATCGTCCGGGAAGCCGTCCTGATCCTTATCCGCGTAGTGCGGGTAGCCGGCATTGGCATAGACGCCCACTTTCTCGCGCATGTCGATGCCGGGCTTGTTGTCGTCGACAGTGCCCGCAACCGAGATTGAGTGCGTGTGGTCGCCCGTGACGATCAGAAGCGTATCGGGGTGTTGGTCGCAGTACTTTTGTGCGGCTTCAACGACCTTGTCGAACGCAATGGTTTCCGCAACTGAGCGCGTCCAGTCAAGCGGGTGCGAGAATTTGTCAACAAGGCCTGCTTCGAGCATCAGGAAGAACCCGTCAGGGTTCTTTTCGAGAACCTTGACGGCAGCCTGAAAGCTGTCGGTGAGATCGGGTTGATTGGGGAACTTTTTGACGGTGTTTCCTTTGAATTGATGGCGATCGAGCCAGCCGTCCATGTTGCCGGGATGAAAGAGCCCGAGCAGGCGCTTTTCGCTCTCGGCGGCTTTGAGCATGGCGTCGCGGTCGGTGACGAGTTTGTAGCCGGCGTTTTCAAACAGTTCGATGTAGTTGGTTGCGTCTTTTCGTTTGGACCCTGCAACGGACTGAGGCAGGAAGTAGGCAGAGCCGCCTCCGAGCAGAACCTCGGGCTTGACGTCGTAGAACATGCCCACGATATCGGCCTTGTCGGCGCGCCGGCGCGTGTGCGACACGACGGATGCCGGGGTGGCGTCTTCGAGCTCAGCGTCGCTCACGACGCCGACGGACATGTTGGTTTTGCGCCGGATGAGTTCTGCGATGGTTTCCTGACGGGGATCATCCTGCGTGGCCTTGGTGCGGTCGACGTACACGCCCAGGGCGTTGACGGAGGACTTGTGTCCGGTCATGTAGGCCGAGGCCGTGTTGGCGCTGTCGGCTGCAATGGTGTCCACCGAGCTTGTGCCCAGCAGCGCCATGTGCGGCATGTCGTCCATTGCAAGCGGTGCGTTGTACATACCGTTGACGTCGCCCTTGCTCATGATGCGGGCTGCCGTGCGGTGTCCAACGCTCAGGCCGTCGGCGATCAGAAGAATCACGTTTTTGGCTTGACGCTTTTCAGGAGTGGTGTAGAGATCCCAGACCACTGTTTTTGCGCCGCCTTTGCCTGAGACCGTCACCGTGTAGCGTCCGGGTTTGGTGATTTCGACATTGCGCATGAGAACGGCCGATTTGCCGGCATCAATTTCCTGGCCGATGTAGATCTCATCGCCCTTGAGAACCCGACGGTAGTCCTTGCCGTTGATTTCGATGGAAATGTCCTTGCGTTCGACGACGGAATCGAGTTCGACTTTGAAGTCGAATCGCGTGTTGGTCATGAAGCGCGCTTTGTCGACGGGATAAATGTCGGCGGCTTGGGAAAGGCCGCTTGCAAGCGTCAGTACGGCGGCAATCACTGCATGAGCAATTTTGGTATGCATGTCTCTTTTAGACTCAATCGAAAAAAGGTGGTTGAGAAAGGTTGCTGCGCAGGCTGTCGGCCTTGGGCGGTCAGATCTGCGTGCGAAGCTGAGTCTAGGTGCAGCGTGTGACACGAACGTGTTGTTTGTCTGACGCGAGGGTGTAGGGACGGTGACAAAAGCATGACGCCGCGGCGGCCTTGAGCATCGGGCAAAAAAAAGCAGCATTTCGAGCTCAGCGTCGAAATGCTGCTTGGGTCACAGAGGTCGTCTCGCCAACTGTGTACGCATCAAGGTGTACCGTCGTCAATTAGCCAAGCACGCGCCGCGTGGGCAGCGTGCGCCGTACTACTACCGCAAAGGTCAGGCAGATCGCGAAGTTCAGGACGGTGTAAAGCGGGATGGCGGCGGCCGTTGGAAAGCTCACCAGCCCCTTGACCCAATGCAGGATGAGCGCGTGAAGGAAGTAGATCACGAAGATTTTGTTGCTCAGCCAGCTCAGTGCCGAAACGATGCGGGGCGATGTGATTCTGAAGGTCGACAGAAACACCAGGAAGCACATGGAGGTAACCACGATGTGCAGCTGGAAGTTGTTGATCCAGTGTTCCGTGGCTTTCAGTGCATGGACGTTTTCCTGAAACAAAAGTGCGAACGTAATTGCCTTGAGCACCACAAAGAGGATGCCGGATGTCAGCCGCACCTTGCGCGTGTCGGCCGGGTTGCTCCAGAGCGTTCGGATGAGATCGTGCGTCAGGCCGCCCAGCAGAAAGAGCATGCCGTAGCCGAAGAAGACCTCAAGTCCGAAGACAGGGATGGTTTTGTCGGCGCCGTAGGAATTGAGCGCGAAGACGATGAAGCTCAGGACCAGAAAGTACACCTTGAAGCTGATGTCGGAGACGATCTTGTCATAGAGCGCCTTGATCAACGGCAGGAAGATGTAGACGCCGATCATGGCGTACAGAAACCACAGGTGGTAGTAGGCGGGTTTGAACAAAAGATCCTGCGGTCTGAACTCGGCGCTGGATGTCAGTGCGGGGTATCCGAGTATCAGAAGACTCCAGACGAGCAGCGGAAACAGAAGGTTCGCTACGCGACCGAACGTTCGTCTCGGATCGGACGTGCTGCTGCGCGGCAGCAGCAGGGCGCCCGAGATCATGAAGAAAAGCGTGGAGGCTTCTCCCTTCAAAAACGACATCCAGAACGTGCCTAGAAGCCATTGGGAGGAGGCGGTGTTGTCAACGGCGTGAAAGTCGGGACTCGCATAGTGGATGCCGATGACGGCAAACATGGCGATGACGCGACCCAGATCGAGCCAGGACACTCTTGAATTGGTGGGTACGGCTTGTGAGGACATAGAGACCTTTCTAAGAGGTGGTTCGAATGCCGCATTCCGAAGCGCTTGTCACGGTTGAACAGGGCAAGCCTGGTGCGGCATGGCGCAAAAGGTCATTCTATGAACTCTCCCGGTGCAGATGCGCGGGTTTGTAACGGTGTTTCTGAAACATGCACGATCCGTAAGATTTGAAATAACTGCTGACGCTTTTTACGTCCGTGCCCTTGAAATGAAAGTCGGGGAAATAATAAATGAGGATTATTTCATTAACGACATGAAAAAAAAACGGCTTGCCTCGCAGACGTTTGTGTCAACGTCGCAGGCAAGCCGTAAGCCGATCCCTGACAAAGGGAACCACCAAAACAGTTGAAAATCCGAAAAGTTCGTGTGGGGCGTCTGACGTTTAACGAATGTCCACTGCTTCAATCGGCTGCTCAGTGACGGTTTCAAGCGGCATGACGCGGCTCTGCGCCTTGGAAAAGTCGATTTTCTTGAGGTCGATGCTGCGGATGCGTGCGTTGACGTCGGTCTTGTAATAAAAGATGCCGTTGGTCATGTCGCTGGAGCTTGTCCACTGCGTGGCGCTGACAAGGTCAGTGCGCTGCGTCCGGTCATGCAGCTCGAGCCCGATGGGAATCTCAAAGCTGTTGAGAATGGTGAAGCTGTAGACGGCGGCGTGGCCGGTGCCGGGGCGCTCGCCTGCATGAAGGCTGCGCGCACGAAGCGCGAAGCCGGTGAAATATCGCCCGGCAGTCCCATCATGCCGGCTCCTACGCCGAAGGCTGACAGCTTGATGTTGCCCCAGTCGACCGGTGCGGCGGGGCCCGTGCGGAGGTTTACGTAGTTGTTGAGATTCGTCATCTGCCAGCGGAAGTCCGGGGAATTCGTGAGAACGCCGAGCTTGTTGTCATGAACCTGCATGATGCCGTCGATGATCTCAATGACGATCTGCTCGCCGCTGGCATCGGCGGCCCTGTAGTGAAGGGTTCCAGCCTGAGGAATGATGGCCGATATACGTATGTTGGGCAGCGCTTTCTTCAAGTCCTTGACCGATTCGAAGTTGGCAAGCATCCAGGCGACGAACTGCATGTCCGACACCGTACTGCCGCGCAATTTTTCCTGATAGTCGGGATAGCGGCCGTAGCCGGGAAAGAAGAAGAGACCGGCCGAAAGCCCTTTTTCGTTTAAGCCTTCGACGATGAAGCTGTCATCAAAAATGCGTACGCCGACATAGCCGAATTTTCCGACGTACTTCATGGCAGGGCCGTTGACCGTTCGTGTTTGAACGGTAAGTCCTCGGCCGTTTACGACAAATCTGCTGTCGAGCTTGCTCTCACCCCACTCGATGGATCGGGCAACGAGGCGGGCGTTGTCGCTCGAAGTCAGCGTGATGCCCGTGCAGGCCAGTGCGGGAGCAACAAGACTCGCTCCGAAGGTAAGACAAAGACTGATCGCCTTCAGCAGAGGAAATCTCGGACGGCGTTGACTCATTTCGATTCTCCTTGTCGGAAGACTGGCGACAAACAGGCTCCGCATCAAGCTAATTCTCAGCGGGAGTCAAAATGCATTTTAGGTTGGTTCATTCCTTCCGTGCAGATCCGTGCATCGTAACGACGCCTGCATTGACGTAAGGATCTCAAAAGCCAGCGTTCTTTTCATAGGATGAGGAAAGGCATTTTGTTTGGTGCAGGCGTTTTGCCGTCGGCACGAAAACGAAGACAGGCGCTTTTCAATCCTTGCGTACCGTCAATTGGGTGAGCTGTCGGCGTTGATCATCCAATGACGGAATGTCTGCGAAACGGAAGAACTCCGTGAGCGGATCGGCCGATTGGGATTCGAGAAGACATTTGTGTCTGCTGTCAAACGCCAATCCTCCGTGCCACGAGAGGATGGCGCAGCGGCTCCAGCAGGCCTGCCGGTGCTTTTGCGTAAAGCGTTCCTTGCGAATGACAAAAAGCGACGGGAAGCGCACGGCGATCGAGGCCATCAGTCGGTCGATGGCTCCCTGCATGCCCGAGTGATCGGCTTCGTCGCGCACGTAGAACACCTGCCGGGCCAGCGGGTGCGGTTCGGAATACGATCCCGTCGTGAGCCAGAACTTTCGGAGAAAGGTTTGCAAGTGCGCGAGGTTGTCGCCAGGATATTCCTGAGGTTCGTGTTCTGCTTCGGAAATCTCCCAGACCCAGGTGGATTCGGGAAGCAGATCAAATGAAAGATCGGCACGCTCAATGGCGGCGCAGACGGAACTGAGCAGGTAATCGGCCGTCATGTCCGCGCAATTTTGAGTGAAAGCCAGAGCGAGGTTGTGGAAATTGCTCAGAAATTGCTTTAGCGATGGTGCAGTGTTCGTGCCGGCGGAGGTGTCGTAAACCTGCCTGATCCCGTGTTTGCTGAGAACGCACAGGTAGGTGGCGACAATCGTGCGGGCCAGCTGCGGCACCCGGGTTAAATCAAGCGCCGGCGTCTCCTCGTTTGGCTTTCGGTCGAGCTGCAAGAGACAGTCCTTCCAAAGCGCCGGCAGCATATCAATGACAGGCAGCAAGTAGGAGGGAGCAAGCTGATGTCTCTGCTCGATGGGAAACAGCCAAAGCAGTGATGCAAGCTGCTCATCCTGCGCATGATTTTCCTTCTGAAGTTTTTGTGCGGCCTCCAGGGCCGTGGCCGAAGAGATTATTTCAAAGCTTGAGCTTGTCGCCGCAAGCAGTACTGTCGTCAGGCGCCGAGCCTTTTCGAGAGCGGTTGGCGTGTTGGGAGTTGCGGAATTTGAACGATTCATCGAAATTTGCCCAAAAGAAAGCGGTCACAATCCAATGCCGTTTTTCATTCCCAAGGCAATCAGTCGCTGACAGCCTGCAGGGTGAAACGCTGGCGTTTGCGTTGGCATGTGCTGACATTGTGGTTGAGGCTGCGTCATACTTCGTCGCAATTGCCACAGGCTCGGCCTACGTGGAGAGGTTTGCTTGCAAAAAGTTTGAAGAGAAAGGGCGCCGCACGCAGGCTGCGGATACAAGCGGTTGTGATTTCCGAAAAAGACTAGGCATCTGTCGCATTGACAGTTCTAGACAGTCGGTGTGTTGCGTTTTTGCCTTTGTCGTGTCCTCATTGTGTTGAGTCTTAAGCACGGCGTTCCTGCTCTTGCTAGATTTCAATGACGTGCCTGTTGCTGCAGACAGGCGCTTTGAAACAAGCAAGGAGTATGTATGCGCAAAACCTTCCTCGCCGCGCTGTGCGGCGCCGTGCTTTCGGCTGGACTTGCCGCGCCGGTATTTGCCGGCGATCGTCTTGATAACATCGTCGGGACGAATACGCTTCGCGTCGGAACCCCCGGGGACTATTGGCCGTTTTCGTTGAAGAAGGACGGACAGTTCGTTGGCCACGACATTGAACTTGTTGAAGAAATCGCCGCAGTGTTCGGCTGGGAGGTCGAATTTGTTCAGACAAGCTGGAAAACGATGGCTGACGACCTCGGCAACAACAAATTCGACGTTGTCGTCGGCGGCATCACGCGTACGCCGGCACGCATTCTCTTTGCGGACTTTTTGCCGGCATACGCGCCCTTCGGCAAGGTGGCGCTCGTCAGCATCAAGAACAAGGATCGCTTCAAAACGCCTGAGGATCTCAATCAGCCCGACGTGCGCGTCATCAAGAACCCCGGCGGCACCAACGAGCAGTACGTGCTCACGCACCTCATGAAAGCTCAGGTCTCTACCCACGATAAGAACTTCGAAATCCCCGGTTTAATTGCCGCCGGCAAGGGCGACGTGATGATTACGGAAACGGCTGAGGCGCTTCAGTACGCCAAGAAGTACAAGGAGCTCTACGCGGCCTACATTGACAAGCCGCTCACCCCGGTCAACTACATGGGATTCATGCTGCCGACCGATGACGCCGACTACGCAAGAGCGATGAACTACGCTTGGGATCTGCTTGACCGCAGAGGCGAGCTGAAGCAGCTGCAGGTGAAGTGGATCGACTGATCCCGCGGTGAATTCCGTCGGCTGCACCCGCTCTTTCGGGGCGGCTCGGCCAATGAAGACCCGGCCAATGAAGGTTGGCGAAAATCCGGCGCAGACAGTAGGCTGTCCGCGCCGTTTTTGTGGCCCCTCACAAAACGCTTTTACAAAAGAAAAAAAGGAACCGCAATTCATGCGCAAAACGCTTTTGCTTTCAGTTGTTGCCCTCGCATCTACGTTTGTCGCCGGCTGCGCCTCCGTTTCGAGCGTCGACGACGGCGCTCGCGTCTACAACGACAAAATGAGCCGTGCAAAGAATCTTGTCGCTCCCTGGGGAATCACGAGCGTCAGAGACGTCAAGGCTCCTGAGGACGCACCGCTTGCCGATGACGGGTCGCTGCTGTTTGATGCCGCGGGCTGGGCCTCGAGCTTTCACGCCGCCGCGGGCAGCGGCTTTCTCCCCGGAACGGGAAACTGGGGCAGCGCTCTTGGTCTTGGACTTGGCGTTTCGCTTCTTTCCAGCGCCCTTGGTCCTGCTCCCGTGATCGAAAGAACCTTTGCGATGGGTTATGTGCCGCAGACCTCGGCTCCCACGTTCGGTGAGGCCCGCCTTGTCTTTGGCAAAGCGTGGTCGCAGGCGATGGAGTCCACCTTGAAGGACCTCTTTCCCAAGGCAACGATCAAGGTCGAAAACGCCGACTACAAGGACGTGATGCTGATCGACGGCCTGCACGTCGAGGCAGTGACGGTGGTGGACGAATCGATGGGGTGCTTCGACTACGACGTCAAGCGCCCGCGCGAGGATCACTGCACGATCTCGCTCAACATGAGAAAGGCCAAGGAAGTGGTGACGGTGCCGCCTGCCTACTTTGGCGAGCGCAGCGTCAAGGAGCTCTCCTACCGCATTCCCGGCGCAGAGATCGACACGCTCTCGGGGCAGAAGAACGCCGTCAACTGGACGAACGTTCTGAGCGCATCCGTCAGATACCTGCCCGAGAACATGATCATCTTTGCCGGCATCCGCAAGATCGAAGACGGAAAGAAGACGCCCCCGATGGTGCTTGAAAAGGACAGGATCAACTTCTTCGTCAGGCCCGCCGTCAAGAAGGATTGATGGACTGTGGGCCATATTCGGGCTATATAAAGCCTTTTGTCCCGATCAGCCGGCTCCTGCGTGAAGGGGCAAAACAGGGAAGAAAAAAGGGAGAAAGTTTTTTTAAGAACCTTCTCCCCTGTGAGGCTTCTCGCGATGACAGCCGGAGCTCGGAAAAACTCCGGCATTCAGCGCTTTATATGCTCACCGGATTAGCGCTTTGCCACTTCGCGGCCGGCAATCATGCCGTTGGTGATGCAGTCGGTAATGGCGCACGAACCCAGACGCACGGCGCCGTGCACGCCGCCCGTTGCTTCACCGGCCGCATAGAGCCCGGGGATGACCTTGCCCGAGATGGACATG
>OGEA01001035.1_pt1 | contig 14344 bp, 14 predicted proteins | sample 1570531 | NCBI WGS metagenome assembly OGEA01 (sample SAMEA2581973, study PRJEB24529) | metagenome | biome: Human gut stool | place: China | collected 2011 | reverse complement strand
TATTTGTTTTTTCAAGAATTTGATTTTTTATAGATTCAATAAACTTGTCACGGTCGTTTTCCGAAAGGCTGATAGCATCTTCAATCTCCTTGTAACCAATCGGGTCAAGGTACTGCAAAGACAAATCCTCAAGCTCGTCTTTTATGGTTTTGATACCGAGGCGGTGAGCAATAGGAGCATATACCTGCATATTTTCGTGAGCCTTATCTCTTCTGCTCTGCTCAGGCATACAGCTTATTGTACGCATATTATGCAAACGGTCGGCAAGTTTAATAATAATTACTCTGATGTCGTTTGCCATTGCAATAAGCATTTTTCTGATGTTTTCTGCCTGTCTTTGCTCTCTTGAAGAAAAAGTGATTTTTGAAATCTTGGTAACACCGTCAATCAGCTTTGCAACATCCGCACCGAAAAGTTTTTCAACTTCCTCAAGCGTTGTAGGAGTATCCTCAACAACATCGTGAAGAAGTGCGGCACAGATTGCGTCTGTATCCATACCAAGTTCGGCAAGAATACAGGCAACGGAAGTCGGGTGCAGAATATAAGGAATGCCCGACACTCTTCTTTGGTCGCCATGAGCCTTTTCGGCAAACTTGTATGCTTTTGTAATTTTGTCAATATCATATGTACTGTTTGACTGGCCAAGCAACTTTACAAGCTCGTTGAAATCCTGATAATGTGCTATTCCTGAATATTTACTCATTACTGCATCCCCCTCAATTTTATAACCGTATCGGCTGAATTAAGATCAACCTTTTGCGACACTTCGGAAACTCTGATTTGTGCACTGTTTATTCCTTCAATCACCTCAATAAGCGACAGTTCGCTCATTGCGTCAAGAATAATCCTGATTTTTCCGATAGACAATTTATAATCAAGTTTATGTACAAGCGTTTCGATAGGATAGGCATAGCCTCCCGATTTTCTTAAGAATACATATAGTATTGCAAAATCTTCACGAGTAGGCAAAAGATCGGTTATTTGCGCATTTGTAAGATTTAAACCGAGTTTAAAATCTTCGTAGTTCCTCAGACTTTGCAAGAAATCTTTGGTATCAAGCACTGACGGTTTTATTTCCTTTAATATTACGGAAACATTGCGTTGACCGTTAAATTCGTTTATATCGAGCGTAACCGCAAGGTCAAGTACATCTCCTGCTTTATAGGGAAATTCCTGTTGCGTGGTAAAGAAATTCATAACCGATACTGTCGAATTATTGCGTTTAAACTGTAGCCTTAAATGCTTATTTTGTGACAGCGGAGTAATCTGTGAAAGGGTCATTTTATACAGCCCGATAAGCGGTGTAGGATTACCCGCACCGTAAGGGGCAAGATACGCAAGCGGTTCAACAAGCTGAACGCTTATTAAAGCAGGATTTAACCTGCAGTCAATATTACACGCATTAAACGGCATATTTTCCTGCTTAAGGGCATATTCGTTAATTCTTTGGCGGAACAATTCAATATTTTTGCTTTTTAGTGAAAGTCCTGCCGCCATAGGGTGACCGCCGCAATGAGTAAGTAAATCCGAGCAGGCAAAAACCGCATCACAAAGGGAAAATCCCTCAACACTTCTGCCCGAGCCCTTTGCCTCGTCTCCGTCACGGGAAATAATAACAGTAGGCTTACCGAAAAATTCTTTGACCTTTGCCGCCACGATACCGATAACACCCTGATGCCAACCATCGCCGTCGATAACAAGCACACGGTCATTTGTAATATGAGGATTTGCTTTGACCATTTCGTCAATCTTCATTAATATATTTTTTTCGATTTCCTTACGCTCGTTGTTATCTTCATTAAGCTGTTTTGCAATACTCATTGCCTCGTTTTCATCATCGGTCAGCAGCAGTGAAACCGATTTTCCCGAAAAGCCGAGCCTGCCGACCGCATTTATTCTCGGAACAAGTGTAAACGATACATTGCCCGAAGTAATCTTTTTGCCGGCAATTCCTGCGGTTTCAATAAGAGCATTAATACCTGCTCTGTCGCTTTCCTGAATATTAACAAGTCCACGCTTGACAAACACTCTGTTTTCGCTTTTTAATTCCACAATATCTCCGACTGTTCCTATACAGAGCAGGTCAGAGTAATTGTCAAGCAGGGACGATACATCGCAGTTTTCGCCCTCAAGCGCCATAACCAATTTAAAGGCTACACCGACACCCGAAAGCATTTTGTACTTACTCGGGCAGTCGGATTGATGCATATCGATTACCGCAACAGCATTGGGTATTTTTCCCGTCGGTTGGTGGTGATCAGTAATTACAGTGTCAATACCAAGAGAGTTTGCGTAATCAATTTCTTCCACAGCGGCTATTCCGTTATCGACGGTAACAATCAACTTTACTCCCTTTTCAGCGAGAATATCAATTGCACCTTTATTCATTCCGTAACCTTCTGTTTCTCTTGACGGAATATAGTACATAGCGTTTGCACCGACCGTTTCAAGATAAGAGTACAAAAGTGCCGTAGAAGTGACGCCGTCAGCATCGTAATCTCCGTAAACGCATATAAGCTCATCATTGTCAATTGCAGATAAAATTCTGTCAGCACCTTTTTTCATATCTTTAATTTCAAAAGGTGATGCAATAACGCTGTCGTTCTGCAAAAAATCCTCGATTTCCTCTCTTTTTGTAATGCCTCTGATCTGCAACAACATTGCAAGTATTGGAGGTAATCCGTATTCTGTTTGTATTCTTTTTGCTTCATCCTTGTTGATTTCGGATACTATCCAATTCTTCAAAATGCCATTCTCCTTAATTACCTTTTAACTGCCGCTTACAAAATTTCACTCTCTTTAAGCATTGATTCGGCATGTGCAAGTGCTGCGTCTGTAATATTTACGCCGCCTATTATTCTTGCAAGTTCATGCTTTCTGCCGTCAAAGTCAAGCAGCTTTACCTGCGTAAATGTTCTGCCGTCCTCGACCTGTTTGCTTATAAGATAATGAGCGTCGGCAAGCGCCGCAAGCTGCGCCTGATGTGTTACGCAGAGCACCTGACTGCTTTTTGAAACTTCTTTGAGTTTTAATCCGACCTTTTGAGCGGCTGAACCCGAAATACCTGTATCGACCTCATCAAAAATCAAAGTATCTATATCTTCCGTGCTTGCAAGCACTGTTTTTATTGCAAGCATCATTCTCGAAAGCTCACCGCCCGAGGCAATCTTTGCAACCGGTCTTGGCGGTTCGCCGGGGTTTGCGGAAATAAGAAATTCTACCTTGTCTGTTCCTTTTTCGTAAAAGTCTGTATTTTCAAATTGAGTTACTATCTGAACATTCGGCATATTTAAAAAGCTCATTTCTTCACGCACTCGTTCAGAAAATACTTTTGCCGTCTTTTTTCGTATTGAACTTAATTTTTGTGCGGAAACCCTTGCATTGTATTCGGATTCTTTATAGTCAGCCTCAAGCTGATCTCTGTTCTTATCATAGCTTAAAAGTTCTTCAAGTCTTGTCTGCATTTTTTCGGCAAGTGCAGGTAATTCATTACATTCGCAGCCGTACTTTCTTGTAAGACGATTTAACAAATCAAGTCTTTCATCAATTTCTTCAAGCCTTTGCGGATCGCTTTCAACCGAATCGGCGGCATCGGAAATCGACTCTATACAATCTCTCAGGTTATAATAAACATCCGTGATGCTCTCGGAAATACTTTCATAATCCGCATTGAGTGACGCCGCTCTCTGAATATAATTCATCGCACTTTCAACAGACTCAATTCCGCCTGCGGTTCTTTCATCTCCGTCAAGAAGTTCTCTCGAATCATTAAGCAGAGTAAAAATCTTTTCGGAATTCATCAGAATAATGCGTTCGTTTTCAAGCTGTTCTATCTCATCGGGCTGAACATCGGCATTGAAAAGCTCTGTGGTCTGATAAGTGAGCAAATCTATTTCGTGCAGTCTTGCCGATTCATCGGAATTTGCCTCGTTGAGTTGCTTTTTCAGTGCCTTATACTTTTTATATTTTTCTCGGTAATCTTCAAGCTCGTTTTTTAATTCGCCAAAGCTGTCGATATAATCTATATGTGTATCAGGCGAAAAAAGTTCGTAACTTTCGTGCTGACCGTGAATATTAATAAGATTTTTCGCAACCTCTTTTAATACAGTAACACTCGCAGGTCTTGCGTTGATTTTACAACTGCTTTTTCCCGTTGCTGAAATCGTACGCTGCAATATTAAAGTATCGTCATCTTCATTGTTGTATCCAAGTTCCGCAAGCTTTGCTTTTACGGTATCGTTTACATCATCAAACTGTGCGGTTACAAGCGCTGTTTTTGCGCCGGTACGCACAAGTTCTTTTGAAGTACGCTGTCCCATAATAGCGTTGATTGAATCTATAATAATACTTTTACCTGCACCGGTTTCACCTGTAAGTACATTAAGTCCCTGCGAAAAGTCAATTGAAGTTTTTTCGATAACCGCTATATTTTCTATATATAAAGTTGTAAGCATATAACATCATCCCTGTTCAGAGCAGCTTTTTAAGCTCCTCGGTAAGATTAACTGCGTCATTTACGGTACGGCAAGCAACAAAAATAGTATCGTCGCCTGCAATAGTTCCTACAATTTCCGAGTGGTCAAGTGAATCAAGCGAAGTACAAACCGCCTGTGCCATACCTACCATAGTTCTTATAACAACAATGTTTTGAGCCGCGTCTATAGAATTTACGGCTGTGGAAAACATTGACTTAAGACTTGATTTTTTCTCATTTTGATTTTTTGCGGGTGACATATAACGGTATTTTCCGTCTGAATCAAGTGCCTTTACAAGGCGAAGGTCTTTTATATCTCTTGAAATTGTCGCCTGCGTAGCCTTGTAACCGTCACGCTTAAGGCAATTAAGAAGATCGTCTTGAGTTTCTATAGACTGTTCTGAAATAAGCTCAAGTATTCTTGCGTGTCGTCCTGATTTCATTACATTTCCCTCTCTTTCAGCTTTTCGTTAAGCAGCTTAAAGAAATTACGCTTTCTCAACGAAATAAGCTCAAGACAAAGCTCTGATTTTTTGATTTTGACTGTATCTTCCGAAAGAATATCAACATTTTTTTCGCCGTCAACAGTAAGTAAGCAGCAGCAATCGGCAGGAATTTGAACCGTAACCGCAAGACTTGCACTGCCGTCAAACAAAACCGAGCGTGAATGTAATGAATGAGGACAGACAGGAGTGGCGATAATGCAGTCCGTCTGCGGTGCAACTATAGGACCGCCTGCCGAAAGAGAATAAGCCGTTGAACCTGTAGGGGTAGCAAAAAGCAAACCGTCGGCTCTGTATTTTGCAATCCATTCATCATCCAGATACAAATTAATATCAATTATTTTTGAAAACTGACCTCTTGCAATTACAGCGTCATTTACTGCAAGATAATGCTTTGTTTCACCGTCTTTGTTTACCTCGACATCAAGAAGTATTCTTTTTTCTGTTGTATATTCTTTATTTACAAGCTTTTTTAATCTGCCGATATCATCGGGTTCAAGGTCTGCGGCAAAACCGAGCCTGCCTACATTTACGCCTATAAGCGGAACATTATTTACCGCAGCATATTTTGCGGCATGAATAATAGTACCGTCACCGCCCGCCGTAACCGCCGCATCGCAACAGCCGAAAAGCTCGTCAATGGTATCGACATAACTTATATTTATTCCTTTATAAAAAGGTTTACATTCGCTGAGCATAACTACATCAGCGTTTTCTCCAAGAAAAAGTATTGCTATCTCTTTTGCACAGGAAATTGCTTTTTCCTTGCTGAGATTAACCACTACAGCTATTTTCATAACTGCCCTTCCTTTCTTGTACAGGCAATAATATCTTATTGCTTATTTATCAAGCTGACTATGAGAATTTTTGACAAGTTCTTCAGGAGTAATCTCTGTATATGACTTGGGGTCATCACTCTTTCTCAAGTGAATGAGATACTCTATATTGCCCTCCGGACCTTTGATCGGTGAATAATCAAGATTTAAAACATCAAAGCCGTTTTCAAGGCAGAAATTAAAAATATTCCGTACAACTTCAATATGCACGGCAGGATCACGCACAACGCCCTTTTTGCCTACCTTTTCTCTGCCTGCCTCAAACTGCGGCTTAATAAGGCAAACAGCCTGTGCGTTTTCAGCCATAAGTTGCCTTGCCACAGGTAAAATAAGTTTGAGAGAAATAAAAGAAACATCAACCGAGAAAAAGTCAATTTCATCAGGCACTTGCTCCCTTGTAACCTTTCTCATATTTGTGCGTTCAAGGTTTACCACTCTTTCATCGTTTCTGAGTTTCCAAGCAAGCTGACCGTAACCTACATCAATGGAATAAACTTTCTTTGCGCCGTTTTGCAGCATACAGTCGGTAAATCCGCCTGTCGAAGCACCTATATCCATAGTGATTTTTCCGTTTAAGTCAAAATCAAAATTATTTATAGCTTTTTCAAGTTTCAGTCCGCCACGGCTTACATATTTTTGAGTTGAACCACGCACTTCAATTTTACAGTTTTCGTCATAGCTCTGACCGCATTTGTCGGCTTTCTGGTTATCCACATATACCTGACCTGCCATAATTACAGCTTTTGCCTTTTCACGGCTGTCAGTAAATCCGTTTTCATATACGAGTATATCAAGTCTTTTTTTCATTATCTGTTTCCAATCCTGTCAAGGTCTTCCAAGACTACATCAGCCATACCCTCTGCATCGAGTTTGAGCATATGCAAAGCCTCGGATACCGACATCTGTTTTACAAATTTATCGCCAATGGTTTTTATATGATAACAGCCGTTAAACTGTCTTGCAAGCAAAGCATCACCGAAATTTCTGGCAACACTGCCTGTTTTTATTCCCTCTTCAAAAAACCACACCGTATTAAATTCGGTTGCAAAATCAAATGCCGACGGGTCAATCGGTTTGATTTTACAAAGTTTTAAAATACAAACTTCTATGCCTTTTTCCGCAAGCATTTCTTTTGCTTTGCAGGCATAAGAGAATAATCTGCCGTAAGTGATAATCAGCTTGCCGCAATCTTTGTTGCCGTAAATATCATAAGTAATGCTTTCCTCGCCAAAATCATCGGGCTTATAAAGTTCACCGCCACGAGGGTATCTTACGGCGGCAACATTGTTGCAAACATAAATTGCGGAATTAAGCGCACATTTCAGTCCGTCAAAATATGTCGGAGAAAAAATTGTGACATTCGGAATTGAATTAAGCATAGATACATCAAATACGCCCTGATGTGTTTCGCCGTCATCACCGACAATTCCCGCTCTGTCAATAGCAAGCACAATGTGCAGTCCGCTCATTGCCGCATCGTGTATAATCTGGTCATATGACCTCTGTAAAAATGTCGAATAAACCGCAAATACAGGACGCATACCCTTTGAGGCAAGTCCGCACGCAAAAGTCACGGCGTGTTCTTCCGCAATTCCGACATCAAAAAATCTTTCTTTATGATAGATAGAAAATTTCTCAAGTCCTGTGCCCTTTGCCATTGCGGCGGTAATAGCACAGATTTTTTTATCTTTTTCCGCAAGTTCACAAAGTGTGTTACCGAATTCAGCAGAAAATCCTTTATGAGAAGATATAGGTTCGCCCGAATCAATATCGAATTTGCCGATTCCGTGGAAAGTGCCCGGATTTTCTTCGGCAGGTAAATATCCCTTGCCTTTCTTAGTAACAACATGCAAAAGCACGGGAGAATTGATTTTCTTTGCGGCTGAAAGTGCATTTTCGAGTTCCGGTATATCGTGACCGTCAATAGGACCGATATATGTAAAGCCAAAGCAATCAAACAAAGTGTTTTTGTACACAAGATTTTTAATTTTTGACTTACTTCTTCTTAAAAATGCGCTTATCGGTCTGCCGAACAGAGGAATTTTAGAAAGCACCTTTTCCGTATTTTTCTTTACTCTTATATACCACGGCTGTATTCTTACTGTGGTAAGATATCTCGGAAAAGCACCGACATTTTTAGAAATTGACATTTTATTGTCATTAAGAATAACAATAAAATTCTTTTTGAATCGTCCGGCATTGTTCATTGCCTCAAAAGCAAGTCCGCCCGTAAATGAGCCGTCACCGATTACGGCAACCGTATGGCTCTGATCTCCGCTTAACATCTTTGCTCTTGCAATACCGTATGCCGCAGAAATAGATGTACTGCTGTGACCTGTATTAAAATCATCATACTTGCTTTCACTGCGTTTAGGGAAACCCGAAATGCCGCCTTTTTGGCGCAATGTATAAAAATCGTCAAATCTTCCCGTAAGCAATTTATGAGTATAACTCTGATGTCCCACATCCCATACAATGCTGTCTTTGGGCAAATTAAAAGTTCTGTGGAGTGCCACGGTAAGTTCCACAACGCCTAAATTCGGAGAAAGGTGACCGCCGTTGAGCGATACGGTTTCAATCAATTTTTCTCGTATTTCACTGCATAATTTCGCCAAGTCTTTTTCATCAAGTCTTTTTACATCGGCAGGCGATTTTATTTTTGACAGTAACTCATAGTCACCCATTTTCTCCCTCCTTATCCTTTTTCATATTCATAATAAATTATTTTTTACGGCTTGCAAGGTAATCCGCAAAATCGCACAAAGCCGTTGTATCACCGTCAAAAGCATTAAGAGCCGTTTTTGCCTTATCTGTAAGTTCAGCAACAAGTTCTCTGCACTTTTCTATACCGAGAAGCGACACATATGTTGACTTAGCGTTTTCGTTGTCACTGCCTACAGGTTTTCCGAGTTCTTCGTCAGTGGAAGTAACATCAAGAATATCGTCCTGAATCTGGAAAGCAATACCTATACACTCGCCGTATTCAGATGCTGATTTTATAAGTTTATCATCAGCATTCGCAGAAATACATCCAAGCTCACAAGCCGCCTTTATAAGACAAGCTGTTTTTTTATAATCCATTTCTCTCAACACTTCAATCGGTGCTGATTTATTTTCATTAATAATGTCAATAACCTGACCGCCGACCATACCTCTTGCACCGCAATAAGCCGCAAGGGTATTTACAGCTTTACAACACGCAGCAGCCGAGCTTTGGCTGATTGCCTTGTCGCTTGTCATAATTTCAAAAGCGAGCGACTGCAATGCATCTCCCGCAAGCAAAGCAATATCTTCACCGTACACCTTATGATTTGACGGTTTGCCTCTGCGCATATCGTCATTATCCATACAAGGCAGATCATCGTGAATAAGCGAATATGTGTGTATCATCGCAACCGCACAAGCAAAAGGTACCGCAGCCTCGGTCTTGCCATTGCAAAGTTCGTTAAAACTGAATACAAGATTAGGTCTTACTCTTTTTCCGCCTGCCTCAAGGCTGTATTTCATAGACTCGATAAGTTCTTTTTCTCTGCAATTTAAGTCAGGCAGATAATCATAAAGAGCCTGTTCGGTTTGTTTTATATAATCAGTCATTATTCATCACCGTCTGTAGTACAAATATTATTTAACTTTGTATTAATATCTTCAATTTTGCCTTTGCTTTCCGAAAGTTCCTGCATACAAAAAGCAAGTAATTCGCAAGCCTCTGTGTAGCAATCAACACTTTCTTTGAGCGGAAGTTGTGAATTTTCAAGTTTAGCCACAACCTCGTCAAGTTTAGCGTCAGCTTGTTCAAAAGTTAATTTTTTATTCATTATTCAAGATCCTCTGCATATTCAAGTAATCTGTTCATTCTGTGGTTTGCGCCGCTGCGGCTTATCGGCACAGAAAGGTTTTGTCCCAAATCTCTCAGCGACATTTCGGGATTTTCAAGTCTTAACACGGCTATTTCTCTTAAATCGTCGGGCAAAGACTCTATTCCCTTTTGGTCTTTGATTTTTTGTATCGCCGCAAGCTGCTTTGCGGAAGCAGACGCAATTTTGGTTATATTGGCAACCTCACTGTTTATGCGCCTGTTAATGTTATTGCGCACCTGTTTTACAGCCTTTGTACCCATAATTTCCATAGCACAATTTGTTGCGCCTATGTATGTAAGCAAATCACAAATTTGCTCACTGCCTTTAAAATAGACAACATAACTGCCGTTGCGCACAACTGTTTTCGGCGTAAAATCACATTCGGGTATTTCCGAAAGAATTTTACACAAATCGACCGACAGATTTTTATGCGGCACACAAAACTCGGCGTGGTAACTTTTCATTGGGTCAGACACCGAACCGCAGCCCTCAAAAGCTCCTCGTAAAAAAGCCGCCACAAGTTCGTCACTGCTTATATTGGCTCTGTTTACTCTTAGCGATATATCATTGTCGTGATGACCGTAATCATCAAAAATTCTTAAACAGTCATCGGCATTTATAAGTGAAATTTTAGAAAGATGATGCTCTGTGGTTCTGACACGCAAAGTGGTTTCTTTTTCGATAATCGGCATATAAAGTTCTTCAAGCAAATCCGTCACTTTTTTAGAAACATCACTGTTTTCGGTTGTAAGAACAATTTTATCTTTTTTAAATACCTTAGAGAAAATAAGTAGGCCGTAAAGCTCTGCCTTTTTTTGTTCGGTATCTACAGCATTAACAGAGCAAAGCTCCTTTTTAACTTCGGAGGAAAACGACACTATTTACACCTCGTTATTTTTTTACATCTCTGTGCTGTACAATGCACTTGTAACCTTTTTCCATAAAATAGTTATCAAGCAATTCCGCAATTGTAACACTGCGGTGTTTGCCGCCTGTACAGCCTATGCCGACTACAAGCTCGCTTTTGCCTTCTTTAAGATACAAAGGCAATGAATAGTCAAGCCAGTCAATAAGTCTTTTTACAAATTCCTGTGTTTCTTCACTGTCAAGCACATAGTCCTGAATACATTTTTCAAGTCCCGTATGTTCCTTAAGTTCCGCAATATAAAACGGATTCGGCAAACAACGAACATCTATAATCAAATCAGATTCAAGCGGAATACCGTACTTAAATCCAAAAGACATAAAAGTAATCATAATACTGTTGGAGCTGTTCTCAAGAAACATCGAAATAATGCGTTCTCTAAGCTGTTTAATTGACATAAATGTTGTATCAATACTGTAATCGGCAAGTGTTTTTACGGGAACAAGCAATCTTTGTTCTTCCTTTACGGCGGCGGCAACAGAGCCGTCCTTAAGTCTTTCGGTAAGCGGATGTCTTCTTCTTGTTTCTTTATAGCGCACAATAAGGCTGTCGACTTTTGCGTCAATATAAAGAATACTTACGCCCTCGTTATTTTTCTTGAAGTTTTCAAGGTCGTCATACATAACCTCATAATCACCGTTGCCCCTGACATCAACCACAACCGCAACTCTTTTCATTGCTTTGTCCGAAGAATCTTTGCAAAGTTTGTATAATGTCTGCAAAAGTGAGGTGGGGATATTGTCAACGCAGTAGTATCCTATATCCTCCATAATGTGCAGCGCACTTGTTTTGCCTGCACCCGACATACCCGAAATAATTACAAATTCCATAATATCAACTTCCTCTATTACGCCTTAATTATTGCATAAATAATTATTTTCAAAGCATTATCAATTCACATTCAAGATCATAACCTGTTTCTTTTTTAACAGTTGTCTGAATTTGAGAAATAAGCTCTTTTACATCTTTAGCAGTGGCATTGCTTTTATTAATAATAAAGCCTGCGTGTTTTTCCGATACTTCGGCACCGCCGACACCCTTACCTTTAAATCCGCACTGTTCTATCAAAGCACCTGCGTAATTTCCCTCGGGTCTCTTGAAAACACTGCCCGCACTCGGAAATTCAAGCGGCTGTTTATCAATTCGTCTGCTCATAAAATCGTCCATTCTGTGACGAATATCATCGGGATTATCACTCTTAAGTTTGAGTGTAATGCCTGTGATTATGCAGTTATTTTTACGGTAAGCACTTGTGCGATAGCCGAATTCAAGATTTTCTTTATCAATTCTGCCGATAGCGCCGTCATCTGTAATATGATTTACCGACACGACAACATCTTTCATTTCTCCGCCGTAAGCGCCCGCATTCATAAATGCCGCACCGCCTACAGAGCCCGGAATTCCCCACGCAAACTCAAGTCCGGAAAGACTGTTGTTAAGCGCAAATTTACAAAGAGCAGCAAGTGTAGCGCCTGCGCCGCAATAAACGGTTTCGCTGTCTATCATTCTTATCTCTTTGAAATCGCCGTCAAGTTTAATAACAGCGCAATCCATGCCATTATCGTCTACAAGTATATTACTGCCGTTACCGAGCAAGAAATATTTTGTATCTGTAAGTTTACATTCTCTTACAAATTTGCAAAGCTTACTTAGACTGTCAACCTTTATGTAAACTGCCCCATTGCCGCCGATTAAAACTTGTGTGTTTTTTCATCGGCTCGTTAAGCTTTGCTTCACAAGCAAGACTGTCTGCAAATTTATATATATTTTCAATATTATTCATCGAATTACTCCAGTTAATAATAAATATTTTTCTCCTTAAAGTATGCTTTCAGGGTTTCTTCGTTCGCATTAACAATAAGCTCCTGCGGAAAATCTATATCTTCAAGCATTTTCAGAGTTTCGGTGCCTCTGCCAAGGGTATGGGTATAGTGCGAATCTGTATCCACGCAAATTCTTACTTTGTATTTTTTACAAAGTTTTGCAATCTGCGTACAATTTGAGGCGCAACTCTTTTTATATCTGAATGCGGAATCGTTAATTTCAATAAGTTTGCCCTCTTTTGCAAGCTGAGGGATAACTCTTTCGTAGTCATATTTAAAGTATTCACTGCCACTGTGACCAATGACATTTACATTAGGATTTTTTGCAAGACCGAGGTAAGCCTGTGTACATTTTTCAACAGTTGCCTCGCCCTCAATAGTCAGAGTATGAAGTGATGCCACTATCCATTCAAGGTTATTTTGCAGCTCCGGTTCTACATCAAGGTTGCCCTCGTAATCGCATATATTAGCCTCTATTCCGTGCAGCACTCTTACGCCCTTTATGTATGCGGGTAAAATATCAAGGGATTCAAAATAGAACGGACCCGGTGCTCCCGGCATAGTTCTTGCATGGTCAGTGATTGCAATGGCAAAGAGTCCGAGATCGTGCGCCTCCTGTGCCATTTCCGTTATAGTGGCATAAGCGTGTGTAGACGCTATTGAATGTGTATGCATATCGGCAACTAATTTCACTTGCTCACCCCGTTATTACTCCCATTTGTCAACGATGACTTTCTCTGTCTGCGACATATCAAAATCCATACCGAGTGCGCTCAAAAGCTCCTGTGCGGCATTATAACCGAGCTTTTTCTGACGGTTGTTCATGGCCGCAACCTCAATAATAACGGCAAGGTTTCTGCCCGGCTTTACAGGTATGGTCAAGGTCGGCACTTCAACGCCCAAAATATCCATATACTGATTATCAAGTCCCATTCTGTCGTAAACCTTGGTGTTGTCCCAAATTTCAAGATTGATAACAATATCTATTTTTTCCGTAATCTTTACCGAACCCATACCGAAAAGCTGTCTTGCATTAATAATACCGATACCTCTAAGTTCAATAAAATGTCGGATATTTTCAGGTGACTGTCCCATAAGCGTGTGAGTGGAGGTTTTTCGGATTTCCACTGCGTCATCGGCAACAAGACGGTGTCCACGCTTAATAAGTTCAATAGCGGTTTCGCTCTTACCTACACCGCTGTCACCGAGCAGCAGACAACCCTCACCGTAAACTTCCACAAGAACACCGTGTCTTGTAATCCGAGGCGCAAGTTCTTTGTTGAGATATTGGAAAAGTGCCGCTGTAACCTGTGATGTTGTTTCTGCCGAGCGCAAAATTGACACCTTATGTGTTTTTGCACTTTCCATCATAGCTATAGGTGGTTCGATATTTCTTGAAATGATAATCGCAGGCGGGCCAAAGCTCAATATTGAGTCAATAACCATTTTTTGAGCCTCCGAGCCGAAACGAGAGAGATACGAAAACTCTGTTGTACCAAAAAGAAGCAGTCGGCTGCTGTCGAAAAAGTCAAAATATCCTGTAAGCTCAAGTCCCGGACGATTTACTTCAAATGTTGAAACTTTGATTTCTTCAAAATTTTCAGCAATATAAACCTTTTGCAAAACTAAATCTTCAGTCATTTTTGATAATGCAACCGAAAAATCACTAGCCATAAATCCACCGCCGTTCAATAATTAAAATATATGCTCGTGAAAGGCTTTGTATCAGTAATAATGATATTGAACCGAGATTTTAAAAAATCCGCTTTAAAAATAATTTTTTGACTATGCTGTCCGCAAATTATGTTTACTCATTGCACAGGCTTATGTTTACAAAGTTATATTAAAGTATTTTATTCTCAATTTAATTACATTATCACAAATTACTTTGGTAAATATATTCAAAAGTTTTGCCCAAAGTATATA